>Ga0315338_1001099_pt1 | contig 39393 bp, 38 predicted proteins | sample ASW8metaG_FD_204518 | JGI IMG/M metagenome (GOLD analysis project Ga0315338, IMG submission 204518) | Ammonia-oxidizing marine archaeal communities from Monterey Bay, California, United States - ASW #8 | ecosystem: Environmental > Aquatic > Marine > Coastal | place: USA: California | collected... | reverse complement strand
CGTTTGTTGATTTTGGTTAATAAACCAAATTAAAAGGCGGAAAAACCACAATGGACCAAATTTTTACCCTGATAATGCTGACCCTCGGGCTTGCCGCCATACCGGGGCCAAATGTCGCCCTGATCATTGCCAATTCCATGCGCTATGGCACCCGCTACGGATTGGTCACGGTCGCAGGAACGACCACCGGCATAGCGATACAGCTTTTTGTCGTGGTTCTCGGCATTGGCGCCTTGCTTGAGCTGGTCGCAAACATACTGCTATGGGTAAAATGGCTGGGCGTCGGCTACATGATTTATCTGGGGTGGCGGGCATGGTTCACGCCGACAGAAGACCTTTCCACCATCAAGGCAAAGCGTGAGCCGGCATTTGTGATGTATCGGCGCGGCGTAATTCTGGCCTGCATCAATCCCAAAACCCTGGTGTTTAATGCCGCCTTCCTGCCCCAGTTTATTGCCATTGACGGCAACTACGCCGGGCAGCTCCTTATGGTCGCCACTGTTTTTCTGGCTACCGTGACAGTAGGTGATGCTTTCTGGGCGTTATTTGCCGGAGCCCTTCGCCCCTTTATGCTCCGTTTTCAATCTTTCAGAAACCGTGTTACCGGCGCCTTCTTTATTGCGGCCGGTATTGGTTTGGCGTTGAGTGACCGCAAATAATTTAAACCGAGACATGACCAAGCGTTGTCGAGAAATCAAGCTCGGATATTTCATCAGAAATGTGAATGCCCGGCTATTCCACCCCCTCATCGGCACCTGCCCGCCCCGTTGAAGTGTGGCCGTATCTCGCCAGATGCAACCGTTGGGGCCCTCTAAAGCCGGGATATTATCATTCGCTGGCTCATCACTTTCATCAATGACAAGGAATGGCATCTCAGCAGTTTCCGAAATGACCGGCAGCTCTTTATCAAAGTCGTCCTGCCGCGCATAGATGATGGTGAATTTATCAATCGCCCTTGAAAGGAAAGTGGTATATTCATAGATTAACAGCAATATACTGGTAAACATCAATAACTACAGAATGATCTCATGGAAACGCGCGAAGACTTTGTCGACAGCATCGGAAACACCCCCCTCATTAGACTTACCGCCGCGTCCAAGGCCACGGGCTGCGACATTTATGGAAAAGCTGAATTCCTGAATCCGGGCGGCTCGGTGAAAGATAGGGCGGCACTTGGAATAATCAAGGATGCGGAAGCCAAGGGACTTTTGAAGCCTGGCGGCATCATTGTCGAGGGCACCGCAGGCAATACCGGTATCGGCCTCGCCTTATTGGCCAATGCCAAGGGATACAAGACGGTTATTGTGATGCCCGAAACCCAGACGGATGAGAAGAAAGCACTTCTCAGTTATTGCGGCGCGGATTTGCGTCTTGTCCCAGCCAAACCCTATAAGGATGCGAACAATTACATAAAATATTCCGGCCGCTTGGCGGAAGAAATGGCGAAAACCCATGACGGCGGCGTTATCTGGGCCAACCAGTTTGACAATGTCGCCAATCGGCAGGGCCATATTGATGGAACGGGCCCGGAAATCTGGGAGCAGACGGACGGGAATATCGACGGCTTCATCTGCGCTGTCGGCAGTGGCGGCACTTTGGCGGGTATTTCGACGGTACTGCGACAGCATAACCCCGATGTGAAAATCGGCCTCGCCGACCCCATGGGTGCCGCACTCTATAATTACTACAAAAATGGCGAACTGAAATCAGAAGGAAGCTCTATCACCGAAGGGATTGGTCAAGGTCGCATCACTGCCAATCTGGAAGGCCTGAAAGTCGATATGCCGTATCAGATTGATGATGTGGAAGCCCTGAACGTCGTTTATGACCTGAATATTCATGAAGGGCTGCAACTGGGCCTGTCTTCGGGCATCAATGTCGCTGGCGCCATTCGCATGGCCAAGGACATGGGCCCAGGGCATACCATTGTCACAATATTATGCGATACGGCGCAAAAATACTTTAGCAAACTCATGGACATTGATATGCTTCGGGAAAAGGGTCTGCCCGTCGCTCCCTGGCTGGCAGACCGGTAGCTCAACCGGAGGCCACTTCATGACCAAACCGCTGTTTCGCGACGATGCCTATCTGACATCGACGGAAGCCACTGTTGTTGCGATTAATGATCGCGGCGGAATCGTCCTCGATAGATCCGTCTTTTATCCAACGGGCGGCGGACAACCTGGCGATAATGGCTGGTTGCTTGGCAAGGATGACAGCGAGATTAGCATTGTCACGGCAGTCAAGGGCGATAGTCCGGATGAAATAGTCCATGTACCGGCGGAAGGATCAGTACTGCCAGATGTTGGCTCAATCGTCACCGCTGAAATCGACTGGACAACCCGCCATCGATATATGCGCATGCATAGCTGCCTGCATCTTCTCTCTGCCGTACTTCCCTATCCGGTGACCGGCGGGCAGGTTTCTGATGGCAAGGGACGTCTCGATTTCGATATCCCGGAGGCTACCCTCGATAAAGAAGAGATTACCAAAGAACTCAACCGGCTCATCATGGAAAGCCATGATGTCACATCTGACTGGATCAGTGATGAAGAGCTAGATGCCCAGCCGGATCTGGTAAAAACCATGTCGGTTAAGCCACCCCGTGGCAGCGGCCAGATACGCCTGATCAAAGTCGCAGGCGTAGATTTGCAGCCTTGTGGAGGGACACATGTAAAGAACACCTCAGAGATTGGGGATGTCCAGGTCCGAAAGATTGAAAAAAAGGGTCGGCAAAACCGCCGTGTCTCATTAATTTTCGCCGATGAAGCAAACGGCTAAGGAAAAGAAAATGTCTTACGTAAATGCAAATTCCCTCGTGTCCACTGAATGGCTGGCGGAGCATGCCTCGGCCCCGGATGTGCGCATTGTTGATGCCTCCTGGCATATGCCCGCCGCCGGTCGGGATCCGCGAGCTGAATATGAGGCAGAACATATTCCAGGCGCCGTCTTCTTTGATGTTGATGAAATCGCCGACACGGACAATCCACTGCCCCATATGGTGCCAAGCCCGGAAAAATTCTCGAGCCGGATGCGCCGTCTCGGGCTCGGCGATGGCAATCGCATCGTTGTTTATGATAGCCATGGGTTGATGACGGCCGCCCGCGCCTGGTGGCTTATCCGCCTTTTCGGGCATCAGGATGTCGCCATTCTGGATGGCGGCCTGCCCAAATGGAAAGCCGAAGGCCGCCCTCTCTCCGATGATCTGATTAAACCCGCCGAACGCCATTTTACCTCTCGTGTCAATGGCTTCATGCTTCGGGAAAAAGACCAGATCCTGCGGAACGTCAGCTCAGCACGAGAACAAGTACTGGATGCTCGCTCGGCAGGACGGTTTGATGCGTCCGAACCTGAACCACGCGAGGGGCTGCGCAGCGGGCATATGCCAGGCGCCTTCAGCCTTCCCTTCAATCAACTTGTTAATCCTGAAGACGGCACGGTGCGCAGCGCCGAGGAAATAAAGACGGAATTCGAAAATTCTGGAATTGATTTAAAGCAGCCAATCGTTACATCTTGTGGATCGGGAGTCACAGCTTGCGTGCTAGCTTTCGGACTGCATTTGCTGGGCCATCATCGGGTTGCCGTTTATGACGGCTCCTGGACGGAATGGGCTCTCGACGAAAACATGCCTGTTGTAACTGGAAGCTAACCAATGTCCCTTAAACGCCCCCCGACGCCCACCGCTACCGGTGCATGGCCCGTAACCATTACCTATCTGCAGATGGACGAACGCCCCACTCATGCGTCCCTTGCCGCGCCCTCAGCGCCCCATGCTATCATGCATGCAGAAAGCCCAACCATTGCCTTCTATCGCTATTTATATGACACCGTTGGGCGGGATTGGGGCTGGACGGATCGTAAGAAATATTCTGACACAGAGCTACACGATGTCATCGTCAAGGAAAGCACCGAAATCTACGTCCTTTATATCAAGGGCGTTCCGGCGGGATTTGCCGAGCTGAATACTGAGAGCTTACCCGACGTTGTCGACCTCGCCTATTTTGGAATAATGCCGGAATTTATCGGCATGAAACTGGGGCCTTATCTGTTGGATTGGGCGATCGAAGAAGCCTGGCTGAAGGAGCCGTCGCGGGTGACCGTCAATACCTGCACATTGGATCACCCCAAAGCACTTCCACTCTATCAGCGCTTCGGTTTTCAACCCATCCGACGTCAGGAAATAGAAATTCCGCCTATTGAGGAACTGTAGGCAGAGTTCTTCCTCATCTGATAGCAATCTCTTAAGGCGTCAAAAAGCCCGGCGATTTCTCACCGGGCTTTATCTGTGCGGGTTAGAATCTTACCCGTTATGCAAAATCTGGCTGAGGAACAGTTTCGTCCGGTCGCTTTGCGGATTGTCGAAAAACTCCTGCGGCGGAGCTTGTTCAATAATCTCACCGGCATCCATAAACAGAACCCTGTCCGCCACGGTCTTGGCGAATCCCATTTCATGGGTCACGCAGATCATGGTCATGCCTTCTTCAGCAAGGCTGATCATGGTGTCCAAAACTTCCGAGATCATTTCTGGATCCAGGGCCGATGTCGGCTCATCAAACAGCATGATTCGAGGGTTCATGCACAGCGAGCGGGCAATGGCCACACGCTGCTGCTGACCACCGGAAAGCTGTCCCGGGTATTTCAGCGCCTGTTCCGGGATTTTCACCCGTTCCAGGAACTTCATGGCGATAGCCTCAGCTTCTTCCTTGGGTGTTTTACGGACCCAAATCGGTGCCAAAGTGCAGTTTTCGAGAACCGTCAGATGCGGGAACAGATTGAAATGCTGGAAGACCATCCCCACCTCACGGCGGATTTCATCGATCTTCTTCACATCATTGGTAAGTTCAATTCCATCGACGATGATCTGTCCCTGCTGATGCTCTTCCAATCGGTTGATGCAGCGGATCATCGTCGATTTACCGGACCCGGAAGGTCCGCAAACAACAATTTTCTCACCCCGTTCAACGCTCAGGTTGATATCTTTCAGGACATGGAACTCTCCATACCATTTATGCATCCCGATCAGCTGGATCGCGACATCTTCTTGCGCTTGAGTATTGGCAGCTTCACTCATATCTCTGCCTCCCTATCTTTTATGACCGGTATGGAGTTTGTTCTCCAACCAGATGCTATAACGTGACATACCGAAACAGAAGACCCAGAAAGTTGCAGCGACGAAGACATAGCCTTCTGTCGCCATTCCGAGCCATTCCTTATCCGTCGTGCCGGCTTTAACGATGCTTAAGAGATCCAACAAACCAATGATCAAGACCAGTGTCGTGTCCTTAAACAGACCGATAAAGGTATTCACAATGGAGGGGATGGAAATCTTGAGGGCCTGCGGCAAGATTATCAGCCGCATCGCCTGCCAGAAACCAAGTCCCAAGGAATTTGATGCTTCCATCTGTCCTTTTGGTATGGCTTGCAAACCACCGCGTACAACTTCCGCCATATAAGCGGCCGAGAACAGCGACATGCCCACAAGAGCCCGAACCAGTTTGTCGAAATTCACACCTTCAGGCATAAATAGCGGCAGCATCACCGACGCCATAAACAGGACCGTAATCAGCGGCACACCACGGATCAGCTCAATAAAGCCAACACAGAGCATACGAACAACGGGCATTTCTGACCGTCGCCCCAAAGCCAAAACAACCCCGAGCGGCAAGGCCACAAAAATGGAGACCGAGGCCAGAACCAGTGTCAGGAACAACCCGCCCCATTCAGAGGTTTCGACGGTTGGAAGACCAAAATACCCACCTGAAAACAGGAAGTAGCATATGACCGGATAGATAGCGAACATATAGATCGTCGGCCATTTCTTGTTCTTGACCCAATCAGACAGTATTCCAAAGAGACCAATGGCACCCAAGACGTAGCCAATATCAACACGCCATCTTTCCTCTGCTGGATAGAAGCCGTACATAATCTGGCCAAAGCGGACCTTGATAAACACCCAACATGCTCCACTATCGGTGCAATCCGCCCGGGTGTCCCCGGCAAAATTGGCGTTGATAAAGGCATAGCTGAGGAGATTACTCAACGCGACCCAGATCACATAGATTGAGATAACCGTTAAAATCGCGTTCAGCGGACTCGACACTAAATTATTCCGAAGCCAGCCAATTACGCCTGCCTCTGACGCCGGTGGCGGCAAATCAGGATGACGTTCTGTTTTTACAATAGCCATCTTACCTCTCCACCAATGCAATACGTTTGTTGTACCAGTTCATGAACATGGAGATAATCAAGCTGATCGATAAATAAAACAGCATGGTTATGCCAATGACTTCAATGGCCTGTCCGGTTTGGTTCAGTGACGTTCCGGCAAAAATAGCGGTAACGTCAGCATAGCCAATGGCGGTCGCCAAAGAGGAGTTCTTCACCAGGTTCAAATATTGGCTGGTAAGCGGAGGGACAATGACGCGAAGCGCCTGTGGCAGCACGACAAGCCGTGTTGTCAGCCCCGGACGAATGCCAAGCGAATGCGCTGCCTCTGACTGGCCGTGGCTCACAGAATTGATACCTGAACGGACGATTTCTGCGATAAATGCCCCGGTATAAACGGATAGACCAATAAGCAGAGCCAGAAATTCAGGTTCCAATACCCAGCCACCCCTTAGCCCAAAACGACTGAAGCTGGGATAATCAATGGTGTATGGAAGGCCCATTATAAACGTCGCAATGACCGGCAAAATTATAATTAAACCGACGCTTGCCCAGAAAACCGGGAAAGGTTGCCCCGTTAAATCCTGTCGCTTACGGGCCCATTTCGAAACAAAAACCGAAAGTACAAAGGCCACCAGAAGAGCGACTGGTATCAGCCAGAATCCATCTGATGGAATGATACTCGGGAAATTAATCCCACGGTTATTGACGTAAAAATTCTCTCCTATTTGTGCGCTTTCCTTGACCCGAGGTAATACCCCAAGCACGGCGAAATACCAGAATAACAACTGCACCAGCAGCGGAATATTTCGAACAACTTCGATATAGACATAGGCAATCCGATTCACGACCCAGTTTTTTGACAGGCGCAAGACACCGAAAACAAACCCGATTAAAGTCGCGAGGAAAATGCCTGAAATTGAGACGGCCAGGGTATTGATGATACCGATCAGCAAGACGTCAAAATGTGTAGATGTTTGGCTGCTATAGTCCATAAGCAGGACAATGCCGATGCCGAAGCCCGAAGGCTGTTGCAGGAACCCAAGTCCAGACGCGATACCGCGTTTTTCAAGGTTTTCTGCTGTGTTGCTTCCTACGTACGCAACGAAAGCGACAAATAGTACTATGACGAGAATTTGATAAAATATGGCCCGAACTCTCGGGTCTCGTAACTTACTATCTCCCGCTCCCAGACCCTGTACATCAGTGGTCATAAGAGTCTCCTCCCCAAAACGTTACTGCAAAAAAGTTAGCTAAAAGCAAAAAGAGTGCATGTCCAGTTAAGGGCACACACTCTTTTCTTAAAACACTAACTTCGCTTAACGCATTGGTGGAGTGTAAAGGATACCTCCCTTGCTCCACTGAGCATTCAGGCCGCGGGCAATATTCAGAGCCGTACCTTCACCAAGGTTCGTGGCAAAGCTCTCTCCGTAATTACCCACCATTTTCACAATGTTATAAGCGAATTCTTTTGACAGACCCAGCTGCTCACCAAGATCACCTGATGTACCAAGAATACGGGCAATACCAGGATTTTTGGTGTTGGCTTTAAGCTCATCAACATTTGCAGACGTGATGTTATGCTCTTCCGCCGCAATCATCGTATTCAAAGACCAACGGGCAATATCACCCCACTGGTTGTCACCATGGCGAACCAACGGACCAAGTGGTTCTTTGGAAATAATTTCCGGCAGAACAATATGGGCCTCAGGATCGGCAATCACGGAACGCTGTGCATACAGACCTGACTGGTCAGTTGTGTACACGTCGCATGTGTCTTGCAAGTAAGCTTCACGAACTTCGTCAGCCGTATCGAACAGAACTGAGTCATATTTCAGACCATTCGCTGTGAAGTAGTCAGCAAGATTAAGTTCTGTAGTTGTTCCTGACTGAAGGCATACGCGGGCGCCATCAAGTTCCAGCGCAGATTTAACGCCGAGAGACTTTTTGACCATGAAGCCCTGACCATCATAGTAATTCACACCGATAAACTCGAACCCGAGGTTCACATCACGGCTGAAAGTCCAGGTCGTGTTCCGGGCCAATACATCAATTTCACCTGACTGCAATGCTGTGAAGCGCTCTTTCGCGGTCGTCGGCGTGTATTTTACCTTATCTGGATCCGCAAAGATCGCAGCGGCCATGGCGCGGCAGAAGTCAACGTCAAAGCCTTCCCATTTACCGTCATTATTCGGTGCAGCAAATCCGGCAAGACCCGTGGTCACACCACATTGGATAAACCCTTTTGCTTTCACATCGTCCAGCGTACCGGCGCTTGCGCCTGCCGCCATGAAGGTTGCTGTGGCTGCCACAGCAATAAAACTCGCTTTTTTCATGAATAGACCTTCCTGTCTGTTTTTCGTCTTTTTTGATTTATAATACGCGCCCTTACATCCGAGCCCTTATAACCGCGCTCTTATATTGAGCACTTACGCATAAGTATTTGAAAATCAGTTTTATGTTTTATGACTTTCTTAATTGATGACGATAATATTTTTGTGTCATGCGTCAACGTAAAAATTTATCGGGTAGGCGAATTATTTGCTTGGCACTATATATGGTATGACGTGCATTTACCCTTCCAACTTGGCATCGCTTCCTATATTGAACGGAAATCAACTGTCATAAAATGAAGAGCTGCCTTGCATGAAAGACGAAACAAAACTGGTGGTCACCGGCCGTGATCCGGAAGCAAATTTTGGTATTGTAAATCCGCCCGTATATCACGCCTCGACAATTCTCTATCCTTCGCTTGAGGCTTTACGAGCGTCCCATGCGGCGCGCGCCAAAGGTGAGCGGGTTGTCTCCTATGGACGGATAGGCACACCGACAAATTGGTCGCTTGAGGATGCCGTTGCTGCCGTTGAAGGTGGGTATCGGTCTCAGGTTTTCCCCTCTGGTCTCGCTGCCTGTTCTCAAGCCATGCTGGCGTTCGTAAAGGCAGGGGACCATGTCCTGATGACCGACAGCGTTTATGGCCCGAGCCGCATTTTTTGCGATAAGGTCTTGAGCCGGTTTGGTGTCGAAGTCACTTATTACGATCCACTCGTTGGGTCTGGCCTTAAGGAACTCATGCGTCCCAACACTGCAATTGTCTATGTCGAGGCGCCAGGCTCTCAAACTTTTGAAATGCAGGATATCCCTACGTTATCGGAGGTTGCCCATAAGGCAGGTGCCATCGTCATGATGGATAATACCTGGGCATCTCCCCTGTTCTTCAAACCGTTTGAGCATGGTGTTGATGTTTCAATACAGGCTGGCACAAAATATATTGTCGGCCATTCCGACGTAATGCTCGGCACTGTAACTACGACCAGGGAATGCTGGCCCGCTTTGCAGGCCGGGGCCAATGTGATGGGTCAAACGGCGGGGCCAGATGATGTCTATCTGGCGCAGCGCGGTATCCGTACATTGTCCGTGCGCCTGCAACAGCATATGGAGAATGCTATTGCCGTAGCCGAGTGGTTGAAGGGGCGTCCGGAAGTTCATTCCGTTCTGCATCCGGCCCTGCCTGATGATCCCGGGCACGCTATTTGGAAGCGGGATTTTTTGGGTGCCTCCGGCCTCTTTTCGTTTCGCCTGAAAGCCGTTTCCGAGAAAGCTATGGCGGCTTTCATGGACCATCTGGAGCTCTTTGGAATGGGGTATTCGTGGGGAGGATATGAAAGCCTGATTATCTTCGCCGATCCATCTTCCTATCGAACCGCAACCATGTGGGATAACACCAATCCTCTTATTCGCCTACATATTGGATTGGAAGCCGTCGATGACCTGATTGCGGACCTAAAAAGCGGATTCGACAGGTTGAATGCAGTAAAATAGTGTTGATATCGCGAATCGGCTCTGATCTCATAATAGAAGGACAGCCGTTAAAAGCTTGATTTCAATTCTATTCGTTAGAATTATTAAATTTAGGAACTGTGAATGAACGCAGACGTTTTCGATCAAATCTCATTCGATTCTAACGGACTAGTGCCCGCCATCGCCCAACAACATGACACAGGTGAAGTCCTGATGATGGCCTGGATGAGCCGTGATGCCGTCTTGGAAACACTGTCTTCAAAACGGGTTTGCTATTGGTCCCGCTCCCGTGCATCGCTTTGGCGTAAAGGGGAAAGCTCAGGCCACATCCAACAATTGATCGATTTCAGGGTCGATTGCGACGGTGACACATTGTTGTTGCTCGTAGACCAAAAAGGTGTCGCTTGCCATACAGGACGCCATAACTGCTTTTTTACCTCCTTGCGCGATGGCAAAGCCGAGATCATCAGTGACGTCGAAATCTCTCCGGAAGAGATGTACGGAAAACCGACTGAAGGCGCATGACTTTATCAGAGGCAGAGCTGACCGTTATTTTGCTTTCCCTGAAAGTCGCCATCTGGTGCGTCGCTATTTCCATATTGCCGGCACTATTCATGGGATGGTTGCTGGCCCGCCGCGACTTCTACGGCAAGACATTGCTGAATGTTTTTATTCATCTACCTCTGGTGATGCCTCCAGTTGTTGTTGGCTATTTCCTACTGGTGACGTTGGGTAAGCGTGGTGTCATTGGCAGCTGGCTTTTCGACACGTTTAATATCTCCCTGATTTTTAACTGGAAGGGTGTTGTTGTGGCGACATCCGTCATGGCTTTTCCGCTCATGGTACGAGCCATTCGGCATGCGATCGAGGCCATCGATCAAAATCTTGAAGTAGCGGCGCTCACCCTTGGCAAGCCGCCCTACTATGTTTTCCTGACCATCACACTGCCCCTTATTTTGCCGGGCATTCTTGCAGGAGCCACATTGGGCTTTGCGCGGGCACTTGGCGAGTTTGGAGCGACAATCACGTTTGTTTCCAATATTCCCGGACAAACCCAGACGTTACCCCTCGCCATTTACTCCCTACTTCAGGTTCCGGGCAGTGGTGACGCTGTTTTGAAGCTCGTCATATTGTCCATCCTTCTCGCCTTTGCGGCAATTGCTCTTTCGGAATGGCTCGCGCATCGCGCCTTGAAACGCACGGGAATGCGCGCAGGATGATGAAGATTGATATTCATAAGTCCTTCGGCAAATTTCGGCTCGACGCAACATTTGAAGCCGCCGCAGGGCTTACCGCTATCTTTGGCCCATCCGGTTCTGGCAAGACATCCATAGCCAAAGTGCTGGCCGGATTGGAAACGCCGGACACCGGTCGCATAGAAATTGATGATCACATCCTCTTTGACAGTCAGCACGGCATCAATATTCCCGTTCATCAACGAAACATCGGTTTCGTTTTTCAAGAGCACCGCTTGTTCCCGCATTATTCCGTGCGCGGCAATCTTCGATATGGTGCCACGCGGAATAACGCCCGTCAGAAGTCTATTACAATTGATTTCATCATTGATCTGTTTGGCCTTGGTAAATTGCTGGATCGACAACCGATATCGCTGTCTCTGGGCGAGCAGCAGCGGGTTGCCATCGGCCGCGCCTTGATGTCGGGCCCGGATGTCCTGATTATGGATGAGCCGCTTTCAAGCCTCGATCTGCATCGCAAACAAGATATCCTGCCATTGATCGAAAAGCTCAAAACCGAGCTTGGCCTGACAATTATCTATATTTCCCATTCCCTGTCAGAGATCACACAGCTCGCGGACAATCTGGTCCTTCTGGATAATGGACAAATAAAGGGCGCAGGCCCGATAGCAAAACTCCAGAACCGGCTCGACTTACTGCCCTTTGCTGGCGGGCATGATGCAGGCACTATCGTCGACGCCCAAGTTGTCGCCCATGATATACGCTATTACATGTCGGAACTTGAAACGACCGCAGGAGAGTTTTTGATTCCCGGCTGTCAGTACGAAATTGGCAGATCGATCAGAATTCGTATCCGCGCGCGCGATGTAGCCCTTGCCTTAACTGAACCCGAACATCTTTCCATTCTGAATAAATTTAAGGGCAAAGTAATTGATCATCGTTCCGGCGAAAGCGGAACAGAGGAGCTATTAATCGACGTCGGCTTTCCACTATCAGCCCGTATTACACGTAAATCATATGAGCAAATGAATATCCAACCCGGATCTGACATCTGGGTTTTAATCAAGGCCGTGACCATCAATGCAACTGAAACCGAAGTTCAGTACCTATAACGAGATCTTTCAGCGCCCGCCCGGTGCAGATGTTACAGCCAGTGTCTTGATATATTCTTCAATCCCGTCCCGGTCCTTCAGATAAAGGCTTTTGCCCTTTTTAAGGACCAGTTCATCCTGAGTTAGCTGCCCCAAAACGCGGGCTACCGTTTCACGCGTGGTCGAAACCCGACTCGCAATCACGCTTTGTGTCGGCATAGGGTAAATCAGCCAGGAATTTGCTGTCACTGGATCCGGCTCAGCCATCCGGAGGATTTCCTGGCAGACCCGCTGAACCGCCCCCATGGTTGAGAGATCGAGAATACGATCATCATTAATCCGAATAATTCTTGCGAGCCGTTCAAGCACGGCCATCATGATCGTCGGATTCTGCATCAGGACTTCTTTAAAATGCTCCGGGCTTAAAGATGCCAGCAGACATTTTGATCGTGCGATGACATTTGCAGACCTTGGCCGACTATCAATCGCGGATAATTCGCCGAAATACTGACCTTCATCAATACTCGCATAGGCAACTTCGCGCCCGGACACGCCGAAATTGACAATATTCACACTTCCCTCAGCAACAAAGAAAACATCGCGGCTGGTTGTTGACCGCTCGAGGATCTGCTCACCTGACTGGAATACACGCCATGCACATTTCGCCGCCAGTTCAATGCGCTGTACGGGCTCAAGGCTTGAGAAAAGATCTATATTATCAAGGTTTTGCATTATCGGTTTTTCTTGTCCACGCTAGACGTATTTTGTTCAGGCCACATTAAAGGCGGAAATAAATTCTCGCAACAATGTAAAAATATAAGTTAGAGTTCCTGATGCCCGCGAAATATAGAGGTTTCCCTTGCAACAATCCACCTGGATAAAAAACCCCCTTGCCTGCCTGGCAAAAGACGCTGATGGCGGCATCGTTGTTCGGGGCTCGGAAATAGTTGAATGCGTACCTGCCGGAGGGACACCCACAACCACCGATGGAGCCTCTCTCACAGTTTTTGACGGCTCCCGTCATGTGGTTCTTCCCGGGCTAATCAATACCCATCATCATTTTTATCAAACCCTGACGCGCGCCTGTCCAGCCGCACTGAACAAACCCCTGTTCCCGTGGCTGCAGTCGCTTTATCCCATTTGGGCAAAATTGACCCCGGAGATGATGGCAGCGGCGTCGAAGCTTGCCCTTGCAGAATCCATGCTTTCAGGTTGCAGTACAATCGCAGATCATCACTATCTGTTTCCAAAAGCCCTGACCGAAGCCATTGATATACAGGTTGAACAGGTCCGCGCTCTCGGCGTCCGGGCGCATCTTACCCGTGGATCCATGAGTTTGGGCGTTGATCAGGGAGGTCTGCCGCCGCAGTCGACTGTACAATCTGAGGAGACCATTCTTGAGGACAGCGAACGGCTCATAAAGAAATATCATGAGGATGATACTGGTGCGATGGTGCAAGTCGCCCTTGCCCCCTGCTCGCCTTTTTCGGTCAGTACGGCTTTGATGGAGGCATCTGCTGGTCTGGCACGAAAATATGGCGTTCGTCTTCATACACATCTGGCGGAGACACATGACGAAACGGCATTTTGCGAGAAAATGTTTGGTCTTAGGCCTGTCGATTACCTTGAAAAGGTGGGATGGTTAAATTCCGACGTCTGGCTCGCCCATGGTATTCATTTTAATGAGCGGGAAATTGCACGCCTTGGCAAGGCTGGAGTCGGCATAGCCCATTGCCCGTCTTCCAATATGATCCTGTCATCCGGTATTGCCCGCACACTTGAACTCGAGCAAGCCGGGTCGCCCGTTGGCCTTGGTGTGGACGGTTCAGCCTCCAATGATGGCTCCAACATGATCCAGGAGGTCAGGCAGGCGCTCCTTCTTGGCCGGCTACGGTATGATGCCAGCGAGGTTACACATCATGCCGCTTACCGCTGGGCAACAGAAGGATCGGCCCGATGCCTTGGCAGAAGTGATATCGGTCGTCTGGAGGTCGGCATGCAGGCTGACCTCGCCCTTTTCAAGTTGGATGAGCCGCGCTTTTCGGGATCGGGAGATCCACTCGCCGCCCTCCTCCTTTGCGGGGCGCATCGCGCCGATCAGGTGATGATTGCGGGGGAATGGCGGGTCAAAGATGGCGCCATTCCAAACCTTGATCTGGAAGAATTGATGAACATCCATCACCAGTTGGGCCAGAAGTTGCAATCCTGAAAAATACCATCATGTTGTCGTCTATTTCACGTAAATCAGAATTTTGAACGATCAAAACTCCGCTAAGACTTAAAAAAAGTCTTATTATTCGTAGCGTGTTGGTGCATGATTAGTGGAGGGTATTGCCAAGGGAACTGATGTTGTCAGCAGAATTGTTACCGGAGGGATGGAATGAAAATCAGGCTCGCGCCTTGTTTCAGGAAGCCTGCCAGCAAGTCCGGGGCAGCGCTGAACAGCATTTGATGGGCATACTGGAAAATTCCACCGGGAGGCTTCCTCCTGCATCAGAAGAATTTGAAGCCCGCTTTAGCGGCCTGTGACGGTAGTGAGTAGATTGGGATGACAGTAGGATTAAAGATTGCAATTGTCGGGTCCGGCCCGGCGGGAATGTATGCGGCTGGCGCAATTGTAAAAAAGGCACCGGATAGTTCCATTGATATCATTGACAAACTGGCAACGCCCTATGGTCTCGTCCGGGCGGGCGTCGCGCCGGATCACCAGACAACAAAAAATGTGACCCGTGCCTATGACAAGGTTATGGAAAACGAGAATGTCCGGTTTGTCGGCAATCTTGGCCTGAGCACGGATATTCCACTTGAAAAACTCCGTGAGCTTTATGATGCGGTGGTGATTGCAACCGGGACGCCAAAAGACCGCAACCTTGGCATTCCAGGGGAGGATAAAGACGGCGTTTTTGGCGCCCAAACTTTTGTCTATTGGTATAATGGCCATCCTGAATATTGCGACGCAGTGCCAAATTTGGATATCGACACCGCTGTCGTGATTGGCAATGGCAATGTGGCCCTTGACGTTGCCCGAATCCTCATGCGGACACGAGATGAAATGGCAGATTCCGACCTCGCCGACCATGCTGCCAAGACAATCTTCAATAGTCCGCTGCAGTCCGTTCATGTGGTTGGGCGGCGAGCGCCAGAAAACGCACAGTTTTCTTCAAAGGAACTCAGCGAGTTTGCAGATCTCACTTCCGCCAAGACGTATACCGATAAAACAAGTTTGCCCGATGAATTTGTCTCTGAAGACAAAAAAGAAACGAAAGTCGTCAATACCAATCTAGGCCTTCTCCGGAGTTTTGAGCAAATTTGCCCGAATATCGAGGGTCGCTCGGTCCATCTGGATTTTCTGGCAAGCCCAGTCGAAGTTTTTGGCGCGGATGCCATCTCTGGAGTCCGATTTGAGAAAAATGAAATCGTTGATGGCAAGGCTGTTGGTACTGGCGAGACCTATGAGTTGGACTGTCAGCTACTGGTGTCCTGTATCGGTTACGAGATGGGCATTCTGGAAGGCCTCCCCGTTGAACGTGGGATAATCAAAAATGATGAAGGCCGTGTCGCAGACGGGCTTTATGTCGTCGGGTGGGCAAAGCGAGGTCCTTCCGGCACTATTGGCACTAATCGTATTGATAGCCAGAATGTTGTTGATCGCATACTTTCCGATCATGAGGGAGGCGGAAGCCCGGACAAACCAGGGCCATCGGGTCTTGATAAATGGTGTCAGGAGAATAACATACAATCCGTGTCTTTTGATGACTGGAAAAAAATTGATGCTGCGGAAGTAGAGCGCGCCGGCGAAAATTCACCCAGACGAAAATTTGTCCGCACGCGCGATATGCTCTCCTTGTTAAAAGAAGGAAGCTAATCGATGCTGATTGCCCAGTTGAGCGATTGCCATGTCATGGCTCCCGATGATGATGGGGCAGAACTTTACCAGTCGGCGGATAGACTTGCAGACGCCGTCACCCACCTCAACAACGGTATTAATCGACCGGACATCGTTATCATCAGTGGTGACCTCGTAAATTACGGGAATCGTGAAGCCTATCTGATTTTTAAAGAAATTATTTCCGAGTTGCAGATGCCGGTCTTTGTTATGGCCGGAAATCATGATGACAGGAATATTTTAAGGGAGGTTTTCTCCGATCATTCTTATCTTCCTGCACGGGGCCCGTTGAAATATGTCATTGACGGTTGGCCGCTAAAACTGATTGTTCTCGACACCAATCTGCATGGAAAGGCGCAGGGCATACTCGGTGAGGAGCAACTGGCCTGGCTCGATAACGAGCTATTGCAGGAAAAAGACCGGGATATCGTCCTGTTCATGCACCATCCACCATTCTCGACAGGTATGTGTACCATGGATGAAATGGAACTCATTGATGCTGAGGGGTTTGGTGAAGTCGTTCGTAAGCACAGTCATGTTGAGCGTATACTTTGCGGACATTTGCATCGCGCCGTTCAGCGTCGCTATCACGGAACAGTCGCCCAGACCTGCCCTTCCACATCTCATCAGCTGCATTTGCTGTTGGGCGACGCGAACGAGCTGGGCACCGTCCGCGAACCACCAGAGTATCTATTGCATTATTGGACGGAACAAGACGGCCTTGTTACCCACTCAGATTATGTCAAAGATTACGATTTAATTTGGAAACTCAATGGCGGCGTTGTCTAATTGCCTGCCAGTCCCGCAATCACAGAATATTCAGGCCCATCTGCCAAAACTCCGCTTCCAGCTTAGTGGCCGATAAAAATGTTTTGGAAAGATCAGGAAACCTTTCTTCCGTAAAACGCGTGCGGGCAAGATTATCAAGATGATCTTTGATACCGTCGACAATTTCTCGATGTTCCGGACTGGAATACATCTCTATCCAGGACAAGTACGGATTGCCTTCAAGTTTTGTTTCGTCTGATTCCAGCAACTGGACGCCAATTTCGCCATATCCGATGGCACAAGGGGAAAGCGCAACCAGTAAATCAAGAACATCTCCGGACATTCCACGCTCCAGAACATAGCGGGTATACGCCATATTCTGTGGTTCCTCTGCGACTTCTTCCAAAGCCTTGCGATCAATGCCCCAGCCTTCGCAATAACCTACATGTAATTCCATTTCCACGTTCAGGATAGCGTTCAAGACCTCTGTTGACGCCCGCATATCCGCGAGATTATCCGCCTTGTAAACACTCAAAGCATAAGCACGGGCAAAATGGATCAGGAAAACATAATCCTGTTTGAGATAATGCTGAAACGCCTGCCTCGGCAGGTCGCCCGTCTGCAGGCCCTTAACAAATTCATGGCGCGTGTAGGCATGCCAGGCGTTTTGATTTTCGGATTTGAGGCGATCAAACAGAGAGAGAGGCATAGGAGGAACACTTCACAAAAAACAATCAAAGCAACAGGTTATTAGACCCTTCAGGCAGGCTGACCACAAGACCGTCAAGTTCTTCAGTGATACGGATCTGACAGCCGAGACGTGATGTCCGGGTCAGCCCATAGGCCAGATCGAGCATATCCTCTTCATCATCATCCGCATCCTGCAATCGTTCAAAATCCTCCTCATCAACAATGATATGGCACGTGGAACAGGCCAGACTTCCCTCACATGCTCCTTCCAGATCAAGTTTGTTCCGATGGGCAATTTCCAGAATAGACATTCCCAGTGGGGCGTCGACTTCCAGTTTGCTACCATCGGGCTTAACGAAGGTCATTTTCGGCATATAAATGCGGGCTCCTGATTTTCATGTCTGATGTTCCTATCGCGACCGTCGTTATCTGTCCAGAACTTAGGCAGCATATTTAGGCGACTTCCGATGATACAACTTTTCCCAGTTATCAACAAAAACGTCGATATCCCGCTTTGTCGTCGCTGGCCCCAGGCTTACCCGTATGGCAGAGCTCGCCTCCTCTTCGGACGCACCCATAGCGGTCAGGACATGGCTCACCTTCACTTTACCGGACGAACAGGCCGAGCCCGCGCTGACCGCAATCCCGGACAAATCAAAATTCATAACCTGCAATTCAGCCGGAACGCCGGGCATGGACATAGTACTTGTATTTGGCAATCTTGTGGCTGCGTCCCCGTAAAAGACTGTGCCGGACGAAATATCGTGAATAAGAGCTTCCATTTTATCACGAAGTCTTTCCACCTTCGTATACTGGTTCAGCTCAGACCAAGCAAGATTGGCGGCGCTACCAAAGCCTACAATACCGGCAACATTCTCTGTCCCGGCACGCCGTCCAAGTTCCTGCCCGCCGCCCTTTACAGAAGCCCGTATCGGCAAGCCTTCGCGCACCACAAGCGCCCCGACGCCCTGAGGACCACCAATTTTATGGGCAGAGAGTGACATCATATCGACATCCAACGCATTGAAGTCGACAGGAATTTTTCCAGCCGCCTGAATAGAATCGCAATGCAAAAGCGCCCCGTGCTGATGAGCATTATCCGCGAATTGCCGGATGGGCTGAATGACACCTGTTTCGTTGTTGGCCAGCATCACCGATAGAAGAACATTCTCCACCAATGCATTTAGGTTAGCCAAAGCTTCTTCAAATTTTATGATTCCATTCCCATCGACATTTAAATGCTTTGATTTATCTTCGACGGCTGCCAATACAGAATCATGCTCAATCTTGGACACCATCAAGTCGCGGCCCGACAGCGCTGATAAGGCCAGATTGTTGGCTTCGGTACCACCGGAGGTAAATATGACCTCTTGCGGCTTGCAGTTTACGAGAGTCGCCACCTGCATCCTTGCTTCTTCAACCCTGTTTCGCGCGGTTCTGCCAAATTGATGGACAGACGACGGATTACCAGTATCTGCCATTACGGCAACCATTGCCTCAATCACCTCCGGCAATATCGGTGCTGTCGCATTATAATCGAGATAAATTCTGTCAGTCATAAGCCTAAAAATAAGCCTTGCCGATCATCTCGGCAAGGCTTTGTCATAAAACAAATTTTAAAGCATCAAATAGTGATCAGATCTCGCTTTTGGCTTTTTCGTCATCTGATGATTTTGATGGCAGGGCAGATGGAGTGTCGACAACCGTGCCACGCTCAAGCTCTTCAACCCGCATGGAGAGGGATTGTACTTTATCCAGCAAGCCATCCATCACTTTAAAGACCGGATCCGGAACATCTTGGTTTCCAACGCCATAGGCTTCGAAATGTTCATCGAGCTTGGTCTTCTTCGCGCTTTTAACGGCACGGGCGGGGATACCGACAACAGTCACACCTTCCGGCACGTCTTTCAGAACAACCGAATTGGCGCCAACACGGGCACAGCGCCCAACAGTGATCGGACCAATTATCTGTGCGCCGGAGGCAATGATGACATTGTCCGCCAATGTCGGATGGCGTTTTACACCGCGTTGCGAATCTGAATCGATCGATGGCGCCACACCACCAAGGGTAACGCCTTGATAGAGAGTCACATTATCACCGATATTTGCCGTCTCACCGACAACAATACCCGTGCCATGGTCCATAAAAAATTTGCGGCCAATCACGGCGCCCGGATGAATTTCAATCCCTGTTATGAAACGGCTAAACTGTGAAATAAAGCGCGCAAGAATGCGCCATTTACGTCCCCACAGCCAATGCGCAATGCGATGTGCGACGATAGAATGAAAGCCCGCATAGAGTAACGCGACCTCAAATCGGGATCGTGCCGCGGGGTCCCGCTCCATGACGCAGGTAATTTCTTCGCTAATATGCTTGAACATTTGCCCTTACCTTCTGTATTGTGCCGCACTTGAACGCGGAAATCACATGAGGTTGTCGAAGCGCCCGTAGTTTCAGATATATGTATATAACACCTGCAGTCAAGGATCAGCTAGTCTTTCTTGCATATTTTTCAAGAGTATACAGGTATATATACATAGCGTAGATAAGGGGTTGCTGGCGCAAAACCGAACAAAACTAGGAATTCAGACTTAAATGCCCGACGTAATTTTTAATGGACCAGAAGGCCGCCTTGAAGGCCGATATCATCATTCAGACAACCCCAGCGCCCCGCTTGCCCTGGTTTTGCACCCGCATCCGCAATATGGCGGGGCGATGAATAACAAGGTTGTCTATCACCTATTCACCACCTTCAAAAATCGTGGATTCTCTGTTCTTCGCTTTAATTTCCGTGGCGTCGGCCGCAGTCAGGGCGACTATGACCATGGCGTCGGCGAACTTTCCGATGCCGCCGCCGCCCTTGACTGGATGCAAACCCATAGTCCAAACGCCCCCGCTGTCTGGATTGCCGGATTCTCTTTTGGCGCCTGGATTTCCATGCAGTTGTTGATGCGCCGGCCAGAAGTCGCTGGATTTATTTCCATCGCTCCGCCTGCCAACATGTATGATTTCTCGTTCCTTGCGCCCTGCCCTTCATCCGGTATTATCATCCACGGCGACAAGGATGTACTGGTTCCTCAAAAAGATGTGTTGAAACTGGTCGAAAAACTGCAATCGCAAAAAGGCATCACAATCCATCATGATGAAATCGGCAATGCCGATCATTTCTTTGAAAACAGCCATGATGCACTGATGCAATCTGTGAACGGTTATCTTGATATGCGGCTAAACGCCGACGAAGAAGAAGATTAGGCCGTCTTGCTACTCGCAACATTTGCAGAATAAAGGGTCCCGCCCGTCAAGGGTTTCGGGACATTGGTTGTCGTGGGAAGACTGAGGGGTAATCCTTTCAGGCTTCTCACCGCCAAAAATGCAAACGCCTCTGCCTCCAAATCATCGCCGCGCCACCCAACATCTTCCACCGGGCCAACAGGTGCACCAACAGCTTCAGCAATCAACCGCACCAACTCCGGGTTCTTGCGTCCCCCACCTGTCAGCAACCAGCGTCTCGGCAGCGAAGGCAAATGATCAAGCGCCCGTTTAATGCTTTCACTGGTAAAGCGTAATAGCGTTGCCGCACCATCTTCAAGGGAAAGACCTTCAATAACACCGGTTGGAAATTCATCTCGGTCCAGGCTTTTGGGCGGTCTTGCGTCGAAATATGGATTATCTAACAGTTTTTCTACGGCATCTTGATCAACTTCGCCCTTTACGGCTATCCGTCCTTCGGCATCGAAGGGTTGGCTGGTGTGGCGAAGGACCCAGTCGTCGACGAGTGCATTAGCGGGTCCCGTATCGAAAGCCAGCACGTCCTCACCATCGATATAGGTGACGTTGCCGACGCCCCCCAGATTGAGTACCGCAAGCGGCCCTGCAAGATCGCCAGCAAGCGCCCGATGATAGAGAGATGCAAAGGGCGCCCCCTCACCGCCCGCAGCAACATCCTGAGCGCGAAATCCAGACACTGTATCGATGCCCATCATATCTGCCATCATTTGGCCATCGCCAATTTGTACGGTTACTTTGTTTGCGGGGTCATGGAAAATCGTCTGACCGTGAAAACCGATTAAATCAATTGCATTAGCGGATAATCCGTTTTCGGCGAGCAAATTTTCCACCATCGCAATTTGAAACTGCGTAAATTCTTCAATCATCGAGGCGGTAGCGATGGATTTTCCGAGGCACGCCCGAAGCCTGTCCCGAAACCCCTGTTCATACGAAACCGATCGTGCCGGGCCATGCTCAAAAATATGTACACCGTCCGTTTTAATAATCGCGGCATCCGCGCCATCCAGAGATGTTCCACTCATTAACCCGACGACAGTTAATATCTCACGGTCTTTTTTTTTATCCTCAAACATCGCCATTTGTAATCCTGTCCTTTTAATCCGGGTATGAATTGTGCTAAACGGATGCGCTCCTTAACCGAATGGAAACAGAAACTCGTCCCATGACCGATTTACGCTCAGACTTCATGAAAGTCTTCACTGAACGCGGATACATGCACCAATGTACAGATTTGGATGCGCTGGATAAAGCTTTTGCTGAGAATAAAGTCACGGCTTATATCGGATTTGATTGCACGGCGACCAGCTTGCACGCCGGGAGCCTGATGCAAATCATGATTTTGCGCCGTCTGCAGCAGGCAGGGCATAAGCCCATCGTCCTGATGGGAGGGGGCACAACCAAGGTCGGTGATCCGACGGGCCGCGACGAAAGCCGTCCTATTATTACCGACGAAGCTATTCAGAACAATATGAATGGTATTAGGAGTGTTTTCGAGAAATTCCTGACATTCGGAGAGGGTCCGACCGATGCCATCATGGTCAACAATGCGGACTGGCTGGATAAGCTGGAATACATTCCGTTCCTGCGCGAATATGGGCGCCATTTCTCCATTAATCGTATGCTGTCCTTTGACAGTGTGAAGCTGCGTCTTGATCGCGAAGAATCCATGAGTTTTCTGGAATTCAACTACATGATCCTGCAGGCTTACGATTTTGTCGAGCTGATGAAAAACTACGGTTGTCAGCTGCAGATCGGCGGCTCAGATCAATGGGGAAATATTGTGAACGGTGTCGAGCTTGGCCGACGGACAGATGGTTTTTCGCTTTTCGGCCTTACGTCGCCGTTGCTCACGACATCTTCGGGCGCGAAGATGGGCAAAACCGCAAGCGGTGCTACTTGGCTGAACGAGGACATGCTTTCGCCATATGACTACTGGCAATTCTGGCGCAATACGGAAGATGGCGATGTCGGTCGTTTTCTGCGCCTTTTTACTGAATTACCTTTGGATGAAATCGCCCGGCTCGAAAAGCTGGAGGGCCAGGAACTCAATGATGCCAAAAAAGCATTGGCCAATGCCTGCACCGCCATGGCCCATGGTGAAGATGCGGCGAGGAACGCCGCTGAGACAGCCAGGCAAACCTTTGAGATGGGCAAAACAGCAGAGGGCCTCCCGTCCCTCGATGTACCGGCAGCAGAGATGGAGGCGGGCGTTCCCGCGTTCGTCCTGTTTCAACGTTCCGGACTTTGCGGATCCAGTTCGGAAGCGCGCAAGCTGATCAAGGGTGGCGGCGCTCGGTTAAACGATGAAAAAATGACAGACGAAAAGACCGTTATTTCTCTCGCAAGCGCTGATCAGGATGGCAATATCAAATTGTCAGCGGGTAAAAAGCGGCACTATCTGATCGTTCCTATTTGATCTAAGGGCTAGGTCGACTGTCAGGTTTGGTCGTCGTTGGCGCCTCAACATCGGGCTGGTCCCACGGTTCGAAAAACATCCGCCGCAATATTCCAGGGGCCAGCGCGGACACAGCATTGACGCTGGTTTGTGGGTCATCAAGACCGCCGGTTACTTTGTAAGAGAACCCGAAAATTCCTTCGCCTTTCTTTCCCACAAGTAACGTTCCGAGAATAGGAATATTCCCCAATACGGAATTCAGGGTATAGGATGGAATTACAGTCCCGAAGGCGTCAATTTTGTTTGCAGGTTGGTCAACCGTGCCATTAACTGTGATGCCAATGGACCCTATCGCCCTAAAGTCTCGCGTCGTGAAAATACCATTTTCATAAGTAAAAGGGCCGCCAATTGTTGCAAATACAATCCCCTCACCACGCAATAAATCAACAATGCCGCCTAAAGATCCGATGGTCAGAATTTTCCCTAAAACCGGCGCATTGACAACCCGTGCTTCCGTCATCTCAATACTTCCCGCCGCCGGACGCCCCTCCTTCGTATCATCAATATTCGCCTCAAGTTTGAGATCACCTTCACGAAGATTGTCATACAAATCCAGCCCCTTAAGTAAAGAGCCCGCATCGTTGGTGATGAAGGTCACCTTACGGCCGACTCCCTGTTTTCGGATGTCAAAATTAGCGTGTTTACCCTCGGAAATGGTTCCCTTAGCCCGGGCATTGACGATAAGGCTTCCCTCAACCCGCAGTCTGGCTTTCATTGCGTCCAGCGATACATCGTGATCCAGTAGCAGCTTGTCGATGTTGATCTCAATATCGATTTTGCGGTCCTTCTCGATGCCATCGATTTCGGCTTCATTCAAATCATAAGTCGCAACAACAAACGGTTTTAAATCGAACTGCCGCCCCTCTACTTTGACATCCATGGCACCTGGTTCAGCCTGGGTGAAAACAAAATTAAAATCATTCTCATCGTAGCGCACAGACGATGCGTTAATCTCCGTCACCAGATTACCTACAACAACAGCGTTTCCTGTGGCTTCCAGGTTTCCAGCGGAAAAAGCGATATCGGACAATGTGACGATACCGTCCTTGCCACTCGCGATCTTCCCACTAATCTTGCCTTTTTCACCAGGCTTTTTAGACCAATGGAGAGGATCAACATGTATGTTGGCAGCCGTAACATCCACCAAGATGTCCCCATACGCACTTCCATCCGGGCGTAGCTCAATTTTGGCGGAGACATCCGTTGAGCCGTCGATAAAATCATTGTCCAGGCCCAGCGCATTCCGGCCTTCGGTATCAACGACCCCTGTCAAATCATAAGCCCGGTATCCCTCACGTTCGCCAAAAAACCAGCTCTTTGCTGTTAAATTAAACGGAACACCGTTTAAGTCAGCTGTACCAACGATATCAATCCCTTTAGGGTCAACTTTAACTTTAAGATCTCCGTTGTATAGATCGATATCCCCGCCGACATCCGGGATAAATGCGTTCTCTAAATCACCTTCCGCCTTGAAATCCAATCGTTCCATGGTCAGATCATCTTTCAGTGGAAATTTAAGCGATGCCTTGACGACGCCCTCACCTGTCATTTTTGACGGCACAATGCCATAAGGTGTCGCAAATCCCAGAGACGGGAGATCCAGAAATGTAAAGATATCCTTATTGCTTCCTTCAACCTGAATATCGATGTCCGCAGCCTGATCAGGTTTGTCAAAGCCGTAAATCAGAACATTGTCCGATGTAACGCGAAGATCACCCATCATCCCCGTAAGATCTCTCATCTGGACCTGACTTTCAGTCAGCAGAGCTTTTCCAGAAATGTTCGTCACCTTCGGTAACTCGGCGTAATAGTCCGTCGAAGCGCCCTCAAGACTAAAGCTCAACTTCACGGCCCCCTTCGGTATCTCTCCGCTTTCAATGGCACCTGCCGGAAGGTTGATTTCGAAGTTCCCGGAGGGAACACTTCCTTCTCGTATATTGGCGGTGACCCAGTTATACCCGTCGGAAGCCATCGAATATGGCCAAAACCGGCCCAGGTCGTTCGACTTGAGATTAGCAATGTCACCCTTTATTTTCACGCCCAGTCCAGCATCGGAAAAGGACAGGCTACCCGTCATATTTAGAGTGGAGCCCAATGTATTGACGGCAACTTTTTCGAAACTGACGGTATCAAACTCGCTGGAAATAGACCCGGAAAGAACGGCATTTTCAATATCCAACGGCTGTTTATACAGCTCTGGAATATCAATTTGGCCCGCACCAGATGTTAAATCGAAACCAATATCGCTCACACCAAAATGCTGGTCCATGTCCATATTGATATGACCTGACACGGCTATATTGACACCGCTTAACGCCGCAAGCCCGGGGGCTTGGTCTGCTAGGACAAACAGGGGAAGGTCGTTGAATTTCCCATCTATCGCAATCAGTTTCTTATCCCGATCATAATCGGCAAGAGCAATGATCGAAATAGTCTCTTCCCCGATTTTAAGGCCGCCACTGGCCTGAGCATGAAGACCATCCTGTTCTCGCCACAAGAAAAGATCCACATCCCGTGCCCGCCAGAATTTGTCGAGAATCTCGTCTTCAACAAAGACTGAGGAATTATAGAACTCCAGACGTTTAAGATATCCGGTGACTGTATCCTTATTTGGCTCGCCGCTCAGTTCATCGACAATCGAAAGAAACAAGTCCTTGGCGGCTTGCTCCTGATCCTGTTCGGCTACATTCGTTTTCTCCGCCTCTTTGGCAGCACCATATTCATACCCAAATTTAACCTCACCATTCTGCGTTCGGGTTAACCGCATTTGGAGGCCCGTAAATTCCAGTTCGGACGGTGCAATCTGACCGCGAAGCAATGCTTCTGCGCTAAAGGTGACCGAGACATCAGGAATGGAGGCTACACGGCGGCCTATTTTGGAAATAACAAGATTATCGACGCCAACAACAAGATTTTTATCGCGCCCGTTCCATTCCAGTTCCAAATCGGTAAAATCCAGATTAATATCCGGATATTGCGATTCAAACGTCTGCTCAACATAAGGTGCGAGAAACCCAAGGGAAACCGGGCCGCTTGCGAGACCGGCTACTATGGCCAATGCGATAACAAACAAAAGGACGATAGAGCCCATAATGACGCGGACCAATAATTTAGAAGTCGTTCTTACCAATCGTATTTTCCGCTTGTCGAAGTTGTATGGGTAACCTTAAATGACGGCACACCGTACCCCATTCAATCCGGATTAGGAATGCAGGATATTCAAAAGCCAATAAATTTTCCGTTCACCTCAGCAGTGTCCGGGTTACCATCCGCCGGTGACGCCAATCTGCTTTCCGTAGGTCTTGAAGAATGGGCAGTGCAAACTACAATTTCGCCATCTCTTCAATCCTTTGCCGCCTCATTTGAGGCTCAGTCAAAAAACAATGACATTCTGAAAAGTATCTTCGGAAATAGCCCGTTCCTCAGCCAATGCCTGCTCTCTGACCTCGATTTTTTTCATTATCTAATATGCCATGATGCTGACGCCGCATTACATTATATATATAAGGGGCTTGGCAAAAAAACAGCCGAAAACCCGAAAAATGAGGTAATGACGGCCCTCAGACTGGCCAAGCGACAAATTGCCCTGCTCACGGCCCTTTGCGACATCGGTAATGTATGGCCGTTGATGAGGATTACAGAGGCGCTATCCGACTTTGCGGGCATCGCGGTAGAGATATGCTGTAAACATCTTCTTTGGGAGGCCGGACAAAAGGGTGAATTAGAACTTAAGCATCCTGACAACCCAACGAAGGAAAGTGGCCTTGTTGTCCTCGGTATGGGAAAGTTAGGCGCTCAGGAGTTAAACTATTCCAGCGATATAGATCTTATTATTTTCTTCGACCCTGAGAAAGTAACCTATACCGGACGCCGTTCGGTTCAGGATTGCTTTGTAAAAATTGCCCGAAATATTGTGCAGATGATGCAGGAGCGAACTGTTGATGGGTACGTTTTTAGGATGGACCTGCGACTACGACCTGACCCAGGTGCGACCCCCATTGCCCTCTCAATCAACGCGGCCCATGTCTATTACGAAAGCCAGGGACAAAACTGGGAACGCGCCGCCATGATCAAAGCCCGCCCGATCGCTGGGGATATGGCCGCAGGAGACGAGTTCATAGATTTTTTGACACCTTTTATCTGGCGGAAATCGATGGATTTCGCGGCCATTGAAGATATCCAGGCGATTAAATCGCAAATTCATACCCATAAAGGCTTCGCTGAGATATCCTTGGAGGGCCATAATATTAAAATTGGTCGTGGCGGTATTCGAGAAATTGAATTCTTCTGCCAAACCCAGCAATTAATTGAAGGCGGGCGCAATCCGCATTTGCGTACAGCCACCACTTTGCAAACATTGGAACAGCTGGAAATAGCTGGAAAGATCAATCCTGATGTTCACTTTGAGCTTCGGGACGCCTACATTTTTTTGCGCACTCTCGAACATCGGCTGCAGATGGTCCATGACGAACAAACCCAGAAATTACCTGACCGAGCAGAAGGTTTTGCAAAGCTCGGAATATTCTTGGGCTATGACGATGTCACTGACTTCAGAGACAATTTGTTGAGAATGCTTACCACAGTACAACGACATTATGATGCCCTGTTTGAGTTCGAAACGACGCCAGACCGGTTTGTCGGAAGGCTTATGTTCACAGGATCAGATGATGATCCGGAAACTCTTGCATCCATAAGAGAGCTCGGCTTTCGGACACCTGAAAATTTGTTGCAAAAAATCCGCGAATGGCATCATGGTCGTTACCGAGCGACACGTACGGTGCGCGCAAAACAGATATTGACGGAGCTAACTCCGCACTTGCTCGAAGCCTTGGCAAACACCACCGATCCTGATGCGGCCTTCACCCGTTTCGATGCTTTTTTACAAAAACTTCCGGGCGGCGTTCAGCTTTTCTCGTTGTTCAAGGCTCATCCAAGCCTGCTGGAGCTTGTCGCCCAGATCATGGGCATGGCGCCAGAGCTTGCTGACAGTCTTGCACAGAAACCTGCCTTGCTGGACAACGTCCTGACCGAAGATTTCATGGGGCCATTTCCAGCGCCAGAGGAATTGGCGGAAGATCTGGACCTCATGCTCTCAACTGCTCGCGATTTTCAGGATGTTCTGGATATAGCCCGTAGATGGGCAAGCGACGGAAAATTCCGGCTTGGTGTGCAGATTCTAAAGAATATCGATCATGGCACAGAAAAAGGTGCCACTGTTGCGGCAGGCCCCGCCTTCACCGATATTGCGGAGATTGTCCTGAAGCGCATGTATCCGAAAGTTCTGGAAGAACTGGCGGAAAAGCATGGCACGGTAACCGGCAGCGAGTTTGCAGTTGTTGCCGCTGGTAAAATGGGAAGCCGGCAAATGCGTCCCGGCTCTGACGTTGATCTCATCTTCGTGTTCGAGACGCCTGAAGACGGTATGATGACGAACGGTGCCAAACCTATTCCTGCGGGGTTGTTTTTCACGCGCTTGAGCCAGAGATATATTAATGCCGTGAGTGCCCTCACAGGTGAAGGTGCTCTTTATGAAGTCGATATGCGCCTTCGCCCTCACGGTAAATCCGGGCCCATAGCGCTCAATCTTGATGGTTTCAGAAAATATTATGCCGAGGAGGCCTGGACTTGGGAACATCTTGCGCTGACCCGCGCCCGTGCCGTCGCCGGCGATCCGGAACTGATGAAAAAAGTAACGATGGCCTTGAAGAACATCAACAGTACGAAACGGGATGAAATGAAAATCGCGAAGGATGTCGTGTCCATGCGGGCTCGTGTCCATAAAGAACACCCTGCCCCGTCCATTTGGTCAATCAAACATGTCGTGGGCGGATTAATGGATCTGGAGTTTCTGTGCCAGTTCATGCGCCTCATCCATGGCCATGACCATCCGGCAATCCTCCGCCCGAATACCATAGAATGTCTACAGGAATTAGCCGCCACCCGAATTCTTCCGACAGAAGAAACAAGGCAGCTCATTAGTATCAGCAGTCTCTATTTAAATGTTGGTGGCCTTCTTCAAATTTGCCTCGGCGACCGGCAAATGAATGATGATGCACCTATTGCCCTTCGGAATGCGTTAGCGAGAGCTGCAGATGTTGAAAATTTCATGGCGCTGAGTGAAAAGCTTGAGTTTTCTCAAAACTATGTCGATAAACTATTTATAAAATATATCAAACCGACCCTTCGTAAGGAATAAACCGTGATCGAAACTGGACACACCGCCCCCGACTTCACCCTACCAACAGATACCGTCGAAGACATCAACCTTGCCAGCCTGAAAGGCAAAAAATTTGTCCTTTATTTTTACCCGAAAGATGACACTCCCGGCTGTACCAAGGAAGCCATTGGGTTTTCAGAGCGTATCAATGAGTTCGATAAATTAGGTATCACGGTAATCGGTGTCTCAAAAGATACCGTTGCAAAGCACGCGAAGTTTAGAACCAAGCACGATTTGTCCGTGATCCTTGGTTCCGATGAAGATGGCACCACATGCGATGCCTATGGTGTCTGGGTCGAGAAGAACATGTATGGCCGCAAATATATGGGGATCGAACGGGCAACGTTTCTAGTCGATGAAGCTGGTATCGTGCGCGGGATCTGGCGCAAGGTCAAAGTAAAGGATCATGTCGACGCCGTTTACGACGCTGCCGCGGCCCTTTGAGGTGAAATCCTTATCATCGCTAGCAATAGAGATATTGCGAACGGCGGATGGATCGAAAAAGGCTCGACTTAGCCACCTTGCCGCAGAGACTTGGCGACACGAAAGCTTGAGCATCGGGAAGGCGCAACCGCCGGATCGTCCGTTCCGCCCCACAATGCCTGACCTCTTGCCGCCCAATGAAATGCCGCGCCGTCGTGGACAATCGGTTGAGGCACGAGCTGCACTGCTGCATGCTGTGCTGCATATTGAACTCAATGCCATCGACCTCGCTTGGGATATGATTGCGCGTTTTACAGGTCAGGAACTTCCCAAAGCCTTTTACGATGACTGGGTACAAGTCGGAGATGAAGAGGCAAAACATTTTGACCTGCTCTCCGCACGCCTCCAAAATTTAGGATATCGTTACGGCGATTTTCCAGCGCATGATGGTCTTTGGGAAGCAGCCCTATCAACCCGCCATGATTTTGCCGCCAGACTGGCAATTGTCCCTATGGTTCTGGAAGCCAGAGGCCTGGATGTTACCCCTGCCATGATCAAGCGATTCGGTAAAATGGACGATCAGGAGAGTGTCAACGTACTTAAGATAATCTTAAATGAAGAAATTGGTCATGTAGCCATTGGCAACCGATGGTTTCAATACCATTGCCAAAATCACAATCTGGAACCCCTTGCCTATTGGCAGGCGATGGTTGAAAAATTCTTCAAAGGCCGCTTAAAACCTCCGTTTAATGAAAATGCGAGAGACGCAGCAGGTATGCCTTCCGAATACTATCTTCCCCTCGTAATAACTGAGCCAAAAAAACCGATAAAAAACGGCAAATTTTAGCGACCATTCTCTCCGGTTGATGTTAACAAAAAAATCAGTTTTATTGAGGTAGATTTTGCTAAGCGACGTCGAAATTTTTACGAAAACAGGACTAAACCATGAAGCTGAAGGCCGTACTGGACAAAATATTTACGGACCGGCAGATCATCATCAGCTCGCGCGATCATCTGAAATATTATCGTTTCGGTGTCCCCGCTCAGGCGATGGCGTTGACAGCCCTCGTCGGCTTTGGTGGTCTATTCATGTACTATCTGGCAACCGATAGCTCACAGGAAAGAAAACTTGCGGAGCAAACAGCAGAACTTATGTCTCTACAGCTTCAGTTTCAAACCGCGTCAGCTGATTTACAGATGGCAAATTCGCAGCTTTCTGTCACACAATCTGAACTGGATCAACAATATGACCGCTTGAAGAGCGTTCTTGCAGACCGGAAGGATATTGAAAATTCCATCAAGCTTGCAAAATCCGGTTCCAAGAAAAAATCAGATTCTCCTGAAGGGAAAATAAGAGCGCTCGGCGAAAGCCTGCATGCAAGCAACAGCCGCCGCGAAAATCTCGAAACCGAAGTTATTGAAGTTAACAAGCTTTTCTTACAGACTGCATTGCAACGCGACCGTATCATAAATGAAAAAAGCAAGACCGAGCAAAAACTCGCCGCAACCAAGAGCCTTCTCGGGATATATGCCAAAACCAAAGACGATATTTACGCGGAACTACAAGAAACTCGCAAGAAATTTGCCAGCCTGAAATTTGACCGCCAGGATAAAATTGAAACCGAGCAAAAACTGACGTCTGAGGTTACTGAACTAAAATCTCGATTGACCAAGATTTCGACGGAAAACAATAATCTGATGGCCCGCGTACATGACCACGCGTCGGAAAATATTCAGACGCTAACGGAAACCATCATTCTCACCGGTCTCGATCCCGATAAAATTTTGGGAACCGAAGAAGTTATCGGTCAAGGCGGTCCCTTTGTCAGTTTCAAACCAACCGGCGAGCTTCTAAAGACTGAGCTGAATTATTATGAGCAGGTACGGAAAATGGAAGCAAGTCTTGTCCGCTGGGAATCCCTACAGACAATCCTTCGCCATATTCCTTTGGCCCGACCCGTTGATGTTGGATATGTCACATCCAGCTTTGGACGACGTAAAGACCCGTTGACAAAACGCAAAGCTCATCACGCAGGTGTTGATATGGCTGGTCCCCGAAATTCAGCTATTCTCGCGACGGCGCAGGGGACAGTGACATTTGTTGGCCGGAATGGGGCTTATGGCACCATGGTTACGATCAACCATGGTGAAGGATTTAAAACCCGTTATGGTCATTTGAAAAAAGCTCTCGTGAAAAAGGGTGATAAAATTGATTTCAGGACGCAAATCGGCGTGATGGGCTCAACCGGTCGAAGCACCGGACGCCATGTCCATTACGAAGTTATTTATGAAGGTAAGCACCTGGATCCGGTGAAATTTTTCAAAGCCGGAAAATATGCGTTCAAAGCAACGCCTAAAATCCAGGAAGCCGCCAAATAGGGCAAAGCCCGAACCAAGTTTATTACAAGAGGCTCCAATGTTTTCAAATAATGGTAAGACGGATACAAAAACTCCCAAGGTGAGCGCGATGCCATCGATTATCAGTGAAAGCCTGACCATTGAGGGGAACCTCTTTTCCGAAGGCGAAGTTCAGGTCGACGGTAAGGTTTTCGGGGACGTTCGAGCAGATAACCTGACCGTCGGGCAGTCCGCTGTCATTACAGGTGAAATTGATGCCGGAAAACTGATCATCCGGGGCGCGGTTGAAGGCGGCATCAAGGGCGAGGAAATTTCTGTGACATCAACGGCCTCGGTTAAAGGTGATATCGTACATAAATCCCTGAGTATTGAGCCGGGCGCAAAAATCGACGGACATCTCCGACATAGTGACAACCCGCGGGATCTCCCCGAAACGGTAACGTTTTTTGACAAGGCAGAAGCAAGTGGTACGGAAAGCTGACATCTCCTAAGTCTGCTAAACCGAAAAAGGCCCGCATTTAAGCGGGCCTTTTTTTGTCGAAACTTTTGCTCTGAAGCTAGCCGACGATTTCTGAGCCAGCAAAGAAATAAGCAATTTCAATGGCGGCGTTCTCTGGGCTATCGGAACCATGCACCGAATTAGCCTCAATATTCTCAGCATGTGTCTTGCGGATAGTCCCTTCGGCAGCTTCGGCAGGGTTTGTTGCCCCCATGACTTCGCGATTGCGGGCAATGGCATTTTCACCTTCCAGAACCTGTACAACAACCGGACCAGATGTCATGAATTCGACCAGATCGTTGAAGAAAGGGCGTTCCTTATGAACAGCATAGAATGTTTCTGCATTCTGCTGGGTCATCTGGATGCGCTTCTGAGCCACAACCCGAAGGCCCGCTTCTTCAAGCATGGCATTGACGGCGCCGGTCAGGTTGCGGCGGGTGGCATCTGGTTTGATGATGGAGAAAGTACGTTCAAGAGCCATTATTTTACTCACATTCTTGGGGATAAAAGGAATATTGCGCGCCTTATAGCCGGGAAGCTGACCCTCGGCAACAAAATTGATCCCTTTTCCCGGCATTCTCCCAAATAGGGCCTTCGCAGCGGAGATCCTTTCTGATAGAGAGTGCCCATGCTGCAAATTAAAGATCTGACATACCGCATCGCGGGCCGAATTTTATTAGAAGATGCTTCATTGCATGTTCCGGTCGGGCATAAGTTTGGCCTAATCGGCCGCAATGGTACGGGCAAGTCCACGTTACTCAAGCTTATCACCCGTGAAATCCAGCAGGATGACGGGACGATTGAACTTCGCAATGGCGCTCGCCTTGGCGTTCTTCCACAGGAAGCTCCTTCCGGCCCCGAAAGTCTGTTGGAAGCCGTATTGGCGGCGGATGCCGAGCGCACTAGATTACTGATTGAAGCCGAGACAGCCACGGATGCGCATCGTATATCCGATATTCATACCCGCCTTGCCGATATTGATGCCCATACAGCAGAAGCCCGTGCCTCCAAAATCTTGTCTGGCCTCGGGTTCGATCACGAAGCGCAGAAACGATCCTGCTCTTCATTTTCAGGCGGCTGGCGCACCCGCGTTGCTCTCGCTGGAACATTGTTCGCAGAACCAGATCTTCTCCTGCTTGACGAACCCAGCAACTATCTCGATTTGGAAGCGACCTTATGGCTAGAAAGTTTTCTTCGGAATTACCAGCGCACGCTTATTATTGTCAGCCATGACCGTGACCTGCTGAATAACGTGGTCACAACCATTGCCCATCTCGATAATCTGAAGTTGGTGAAGTATACAGGCAACTACGATTTCTTTGAAAAAACCCGCCGTCATCAGCTGGAACTTCTCAGCGGCATGCAGCGCAAACAGGATGCGCAGCGCAAACATTTGCAGTCTTTCGTGGATCGTTTCCGTGCCAAAGCCTCAAAAGCGAGGCAAGCACAAAGCCGCGTGAAAATGCTGGAGAAAATGAAACCCATCGCTGCCATGACGGAAGGGCAAGTTGCCAATTTTCAGTTTCCCGCACCGGACGAGTTGGCATCCCCTATTATTTCGATGGAAGACTGCTCCGTCGGATATCAGAAGGATGTTTCCATTCTTCGAAATCTTTCCTTGCGGATTGATATGGATGATCGTATCGCGCTGCTGGGGTCCAACGGCAACGGAAAATCGACTTTTGCCAAGCTTCTCGCACGCCGACTGGAACCACAATCGGGTAGACTACAGAAATCATCGAAGCTTAAAATCGGTTTCTTCGGTCAACATCAACTTGATGAAATGTCTGCTGAGCAAACGGCGTACCAACATCTCGCATCAAAGGTGGAGAATGGCCGCGAGTCACAAATCCGTGCCAAACTGGGACAGTTTGGCTTCTCCCGTGATAAGACGGATGTCCCCGTACAAAAACTTTCCGGTGGTGAAAAAGCCCGTCTTAATTTTTGTCTTCTTGCTCAAGACAAACCTCATTTATTGATCCTGGACGAACCCACCAACCATCTTGACGTGGATAGCCGCGAAGCCCTTATCCAGGGCCTCAATGACTATGACGGTGCCGTCCTTCTTATCAGCCATGATCCGCATTTGGTGAGCCTGGTCGCAGATCGCCTTTGGCTAGTGAGTGGCGGCGGTGTTCACCCGTTCGAAGGTGATATGAATGATTATAAAAAGCTAGTTCTGGAAGCAGCTCGCTCGGGTAATAGCACTATTAAAAAGGCACCTGACCCCAACGGTGAAGCTTCAAAACCCCGACTTTCAGGCAAAGAGGCCCGAAAAGCACGCGCCGCAGCAAGAGCAGCCCTGGCCCCCAAACGCCAGCATCTTAGAAAACTGGAAAAAGCGGTTCAAGATCTTGAAGCAAAAAAGACCCGGCTCGAAACTGAGCTTGCTGACCCCCTCACCTATGATAAGGGAGCCGAGCTTCAGGCTCGTTTAAGCGATGAAATTGGTCAGATTAAAAGCCAACTGGCAACAGCAGAAGAGGACTGGTTGAGCGCCCATGACGAGTTGGAGAAGCTTGAGCAGGTCTAAGGCTCCCGATCTCTACTTTTCCATTGATAGACGGACGCCCGTAAAGGGGCCGCTAAATTTCTGCATCGGTTTCTTATTGATATTATTGACATCTACATCCATGGGATAAATTGCGCCGTCAAAGCTACCACTAACCTTGTTGAACTCTTCATCAAACTGGAAGTTCATATGAACAATGGCCAAGCCGTTACTATCGAAATCAAAACTGACAATCTTAACGCGGGCCTTACGCTCATCCATCTGCTCCCAAATACCATTCGCAGGAGCGTATGAGTACTTTTTCTGATCTGATGACGACCAGATAACCGAGCCAAATTCCGTAAACAAATAGCTTGATCGAGCTGATTCATGATTTTGATCAAGTATAAAAGTTCCTTCAATCTTTCGTCCAAAATTGACTTCGTTATCTGCGGCTTCTGCTGTCACAATTAAACAGAATATTGCTGTTGCGAAGACAAGGGCCAAAGACCCCAATCTCATAAAAAAACTCATCTTCATCTGGAGGCTCCTACGTCGATCTCGTAATAGAATTAGTCCGCCAATTCTTAGGCTTTCTTCTGCCAACCGGTTTCAGTCTGCTGGTAATAATTGACGGAAAGCTCCTGATCCTTGAACGCCTTCCATCTGACCCGAGCCGCAGCAAGCGTACCCTCATCTTCACCATCGAACATATAAAGGCAGCGATCAAATATATCGATGTCGGGAGCCGGTGCATCTTCAATTAGAACGATTACTTGCGCGCTATTTTGGTTTCCTTCATCCCGTGTCAGGAAGATGGGCTGAGTGGCCGGATCGCCCTCCCCCTCCCGCCCATGTGGCAGGAAGGAGAGAGACTTATATGTCCATAAGCTCTCATCCAGAGAGGTTAGCCGCTCCTCCGATGTGCCCCGGATTAAAGTTCGGTATTCGCGTTCCAATACCTTTTCAAGCAGACGCGGTAAAGCGCGATCCAGCGGTTCGGCTTGCAGATGATAGAAACTGATGTCTGTCACTGAGTACCGTTAGCCTTCATGATTGTCGCGAACGAACCGGTCGAGCAAACGGACGCCATAGCCCGTCCCGCCTTTTGGTACTGTCGGTTTGTCCTGCTTGGACCAGGCCATCCCTGCGATATCCAGATGCACCCACGGCACATCATTGACAAATTTCTTTAAAAATTCTGCGGCGACAATAGATCCTGCACCGCGTCCACCTGTGCCGATATTCTGTAAATCAGCAATAGGGGATTTCGTCTGTTTGGCGTAAGCCTTGGACATAGGCAGCCGCCAGACACCTTCCTCAACCGCCTCTCCTGCAGCATAGAGCGCTTCCGCGAGTTCGTCGTCATTGGCGAACAGACCCGCATTTTCATGGCCAAGACTGACGATAATTGCTCCTGTTAGAGTCGCGAGATCAATCATGAATTTCGGCTTAAACCGATCCTGCGTATACCAAAGAGCATCTGCCAGAACCAAACGTCCTTCAGCGTCCGTATTCAATATTTCAATAGTCTGCCCAGACATCGATGTCACAATATCACCTGGCCGCTGCGCATTTCCGTCCGGCATATTTTCCACAAGTCCGATGACACCAATGGCATTTACCTTGGCCTTCCGCCCCGCCAGAGCCTTCATAAGACCCGTAACGGTCCCTGCACCGCCCATATCCCATTTCATTTCCTCCATGCCGGGGCCGGGTTTGAGCGAGATACCACCAGTGTCGAAGCAAACGCCTTTACCGACGAAGGCAAGCGGGTTTTTCGCTGCACGCTTCCCCGAAAGGCCATTCCATTTCATAATGACAAGACGGCTTTCCCGGCGAGATCCCTGCCCGACACCCAGCAACGCCCCCATACCAAGCCGCGCCATCTTCTTTTCATCCAGAACTTCGACTTCCAGGCCAAGGCTTGTGAGTTCCTTACAGCGTTCTGCAAAGCTTTCCGGGTAAAGAGAATTCGCAGGTTCGCTCACCAGATCACGTGTCAGGAAGACCCCATCTGCCACGGCTTCCATATCGGCAAATGCCTTACGCGCCGCTGCCGACCCCTTACAGGCCATTGTTACCCGACCCAATGTAGGTTCAGAACTCTCATCTTCTTCCGTTTTGTATTTTTGAAAACGGTAGGATCCTAACTTCGCGCCAACTGCAATAGAGGCGGCGGCAATGGAAGTTTTGATATCTTCCGACCGTATTTCATCGAGAATAACCGTAACTGATTGTGCGCCTGCGCTGTTGAGACGCTTAACCAGCGACCCGCCCACTGCTTCCAGATCAGTCTGGGAAAGTGCGCCCTGGTCTCCCAGCCCAAATAGAATTACCCGCGATACATCAAGGCCGGAAGGTGCCAGAATTTCAAGAAAATTTCCCTTCTTACCTTTGAAGCGGCTTGTTTTCAGCGCCTTGGACAATGCACCCTTTGACGCCTTGTCGACGACCTTAGCTGTCTCGGAAAGTTTATTTTTATCATAGATGGCAACTGCGAGTGAGCCACGTTTTGGGAGGGATATTTCGGAAAAAGCGAATTTCATTGAAGATACCTGTCAATTTTGAACATTGTTATGGGCCGCATTGGCAGAAAGGGACATTTTTCATACCCCAGCCCGTCTTTACTGGCAACCGGCAAAAGCCAGAGAAGGTATCCAAACATTATGTACATAGGAAAATGTTGCCTTAATCTCTAACTTTTTCTCCACAAAACAGGAATTTACGCAGGTTCCTTCTGGTACAATATAATTCAATTGCTATACTCCGGCACATGAAAAACATTAACCGTTATATTATGAAGCAGCTGGCCGTTCCCATGCTGTTCATAACCTTTTCACTGACAGGCGTCATCTGGCTCTCCCAATCGCTGAAATTCGTCGAAAAACTGATTAACGGTTTACCTGTTTCAACATTCCTGTATCTGTCGATCCTACTATTGCCCGGCATTTTAAAATACACATTGTTATTGGGAATTTTCTTCGGCACGCTGTTTGCGTTTAACAAGCTTTATTCGGATTCCGAACTGGTAGTCATGTGGTCTGCGGGCTTAAGTAAGTGGGCACTTGCCCGCCCAGCTCTTTATCTCGCCCTTATAACCACACTCCTTCTTTATTTTCTGGGGTTCGTTCTCACCCCATATGGGATGAGAACGGTCTCGGAGCTGCGTGTCGCATGGCAGGATTCTCTCGCGTCTGTCGTTTTACGTGAAGGGGTTTTTAATTCGCTCACCAGCGGTGTGACGGTCTATATTCGCGAAAAATCGTCCAACGGAGAGATGCTGGGTATTCTGGTTCATGACGAACGGCTCCCGGAAAAGCCCGTCACTTACATGGCGGAGAGAGGCGCCTTTATCAAAACCGATGAAGGCCCCCGTTTTGTCATGAACAACGGCAACCTTCAGGAAGTCGCTAAAGATGCAGCAAAGCTCAGCCTGCTTTATTTCGATCAGTACACGCTGGATATCAGCCAGTTCGAGAAACAAAGCAGCGCCCAATGGCTGGAGCCAGAACATCGCTATTTACTTGAACTTGTCTTTCCGGAACAAAGCGAGCGTGTTACGCGTGAACGCTGGAAACTTCAGTCAGAATTACACCAACGTCTCGTCTTGCCTTTGTACGCCATTGCCTTGGTTTTCATTGCCCTTGCCGGTGTAATGAGTGGGGAATTTACAAGGCGCGGCCGAACGAAACGGATATTTGCATCGGCTGCAACAGGGGTTGCTCTGTTGATAGCAGCCATGGCCATGTTTCGGGCGACCGGAGAAAACGCACTCGTGACGCCGATTATATATTCTTTGCCTATCGTATCTTCCGTCTTTGCGGCCTACCTGGCATCCGGCGGCCGATTTAGTCTGATCACAAATCTCTTTCGCAGGAAAAACATGTCGATTGCGGAGCAAAACTGATGCGTGTTCCGGGCTCACTTTCTATTTACCTGGGAAAGCAGTTCCTGAAAAATACCGGGGTTATTTTGGGCATCCTTATGACCATTATTTTCTTGATAGATTTCATCGAACTCTTGAGACGAGGATCAAACAAAGAAGATGTGAGTGTTTTCAT
>Ga0315338_1001098_pt1 | contig 39393 bp, 37 predicted proteins | sample ASW8metaG_FD_204518 | JGI IMG/M metagenome (GOLD analysis project Ga0315338, IMG submission 204518) | Ammonia-oxidizing marine archaeal communities from Monterey Bay, California, United States - ASW #8 | ecosystem: Environmental > Aquatic > Marine > Coastal | place: USA: California | collected... | reverse complement strand
CTTCGACGACCGAGGCGAGCGCGTCGAACAGCTCGGGCAAGGTGATTTCGGTCAGGAAACCGAGGCTGCCGAAGTTGACCGCCAGAATCGGTGGGTTCGCGTCGGTCGCGGCGATTCGGCGCGCCATTCCCAGCAGAGTGCCGTCGCCCCCGAGCACCAGGATGAGGTCCGATCCCTCGGGCAACATGACCGCGTCGGCCGTGGGTGTGGATGTGAGTCCGGCGAGTTCCGCGGTGGCTCGTTCGACGGTCGGCGACAGCCCTCGCTGAGTCAGCCAGTCCACCACGTTCCGCACCACCGGGGCCGCTTCGCGCAGGCGCGCGCGAGCCACGATGCCAACGCGTCTGACCGGGGCGAGCGGAGTCGGAGACGGTGACACGGGTGCGTCGGCACACATCAGGATGCAGCGGCGTGTCGGAGGTGCAGGAAAAATTCTCGATTGCCTTCGGCGCCCGTGATTGGCGAGGGCGCCATGGCGACTCGGGTTAATCCTACCGCAGCGGCTGCCGCCGCCACATGCTCCACGGTTCGTTCGTGCATGCGTGGGTCTTTTACGATGCCGCCGCGGCCGACGTCGGCGCGGCCGACCTCGAACTGTGGTTTGACCAGGACGACCAGGTCCCCGTTGGGCCGGAGCAACTGGGAGAGTCGGTCGACGAAGTACCGGACGGAGATGAAGGACACATCGACCGTAATGATGTCGAACTGTCGATGTTCCGTCGGCCAGGCTTCCGGCGGTACGGTGGCGATATGCGTGCGCTCAAGGACGACCACGCGCTCGTCGCGGCGCAGACGCCAGTCCAGCTGGCCGTGTCCCACGTCGAGGGCCACGACCGTTATCGCCCCGCGCCGTAGCAACACATCCGTAAATCCACCAGTTGACGCCCCCACGTCCAGCGCCAGGGCGCCGGTCGCGTCGATCTGAAACCGGTCCAGGGCGTCAGCCAGCTTCAGGCCGCCGCGTCCCACGTAGGGATGGTCCGGCGTGACGAGTGTGAGTTCGGCGTCAGCGTGGACGAGCGCGCCCGCTTTCGTTGCGCGGTGGCCGTCCACCCGAACCTGTCCCGCCATGATCAGCGCGTGGCCGCGAGTCCGCGAGTCAACGAGCCCGCGCTCCAGGAGCAAGGTATCGAGTCGGACACGAGGAAGGGAAGGTAGGGAATCCACGGTCGCCGATCGCATCGTCAGTGTGTCGGGTGGTGGTGGCGTCGGTTCGTCTTCATTGGCGTCGGGACACGACCCAGTCGGCGATCTCGCCCAGTCGGCCACCCAGGTTAGCTTCGGCGAGTGCGTCCCTGGCCGCCGCCGCCGCGTTGGTGGCGAGTGCGCGTGAACGCGCGACGCCATGGACTGCGGGATAGGTCGGCTTGCCAGCCACGGCATCTTTGCCGGTGGTCTTGCCAAGGTCGGCCACATTGCCCTCGACGTCGAGAATGTCATCGACAATCTGGAATGCCAATCCGAGATGAGTGGAGTAGGCGTCGATGGCGGCGACGGTGGGATGGTCAGCGCCCGCTAGGATCGCCCCTATGGCCGCCGCGGCGCCGATCAACGCGCCGGTCTTGCGCTCATGGATTTCGCGGAGGGCTTCGTGGCCCGTTTCAGGTGCGGCCCGCCCGTTGCCCACGATCGTCAGGTTGCCGGTAGCCTCGACATCGAGTACCTGTCCGCCGACCATGCCGGCGGCGCCGGCCGCCCCGGCCAGTCGAGCGATGGCTCGGAGCCGTCGGGCCAGACGCGCTGGTGTTTCCTCAGCCTCGGGACGGGCTAGCACCTCGAAGGCATGCGTGAGCAGCGCGTCGCCGGCCAGTATCGCTACCGCGTCCCCGTACACGACATGCGCGGTGGGCCGCCCGCGGCGCACATCGTCGTCGTCCATGGACGGCAAATCGTCGTGGATGAGCGAATAGGTGTGAATCAGTTCCACGGCGCACGCGGCCGGCATCGCAGAAGGAGATCCGGTGAGGTCACGGCCAGGGTCATTCCGAACGTTCACGGACTCGGCGGCGGCCAGGGTCAAGATGGGGCGCAGACGCTTGCCGCCAGCCAGCAAGCTGTACCGCATGGCGTCGGCGATGAGGGCGGGGCACGCGGGGGGCGTGGGCAACCCTGCTTCCAGCGCGGTCTCGATCTCGGTACGCCGAACGCGCAGGTAGTGCTCAAACTCCTGGTCGTCGGTCACTCGTCGTCGCCATCTTCGACCGAACGCGTCAACGTATCAGGCGCTGGAGCCCGTTCGCCCCGGTCGTTCAGCAGCTCGATACGCCGTTCCGCGTCTTCGAGCCTCGTATGGCAGAACCGGGAGAGTTGGACGCCCCGTTCGTAGAGTTCGAGTGACTGCTCCAACGAGAGGTCGCCACCCTCGAGCGTCTTCACGATGGATTCCAGCTCGCCGATTGCTGATTCAAAGTCTTTAGTGTTCTGTTCCATCGCCGTCATTCATTCTTTGCCGTCACCGTGCACGTCAGCTCGCCGCGTCGGAGTTTGATGGCCACGCCGTCGCCGATCGACACCCGGCTGGCATCTCGCAGAATCGCCGTCCGCTCCTCGTTCCAGCACAGAGCGTACCCTCGCGAGAGTACCCCCAGCGGACTGAGCGCGTCGAGACGTCCCGTGACGTCGCTGACTCGACTCGCCAGGTACTGACGCCGCTGCGCGATGGCCGCACGCAGTCGCTCACGCGCGGTCGCCAGGCGCGTCCTGGTGGATTCAAGGCGCCGGCCGGGTTCGTGGGCGTCCAAACGCGCGCGCGCAGCTTGGAGACGCCGCTGACGGCTGGCCAGCAGGGTCCGGCCGGCGCTGGCGAGCGCGTGCGTCAACTCAGCCGTGTGCCGACCGCGTCCGGCGAGTCGGGCTGGCCAGGCCGCGAGGCCCGGGCGCCGGTCCAGTTCGAGCAGTCGCGTTCGTCGTCGGCCGATGCCGTCCGCCGCGCAGACGCCCAGCGTACGCGTGATCTGGGCGACGCGATTCTGGAGTTCATCCCGGCCGGCGACGACGATCTCCGCCGCGGCTGAGGGGGTCGGGGCTCGCACATCGGCGACCAAGTCGCTCAGCGTCACGTCGGTCTCGTGACCCACCGCCGAGATGATCGGCACCGTGGCGTCCGCGATCGCGCGCGCCACCGGTTCTTCGTTGAAGGCCCAGAGGTCTTCGAGTGACCCCCCTCCGCGTCCCACGATGATCACGTCCACCCCGGGTGTGCGCGAGAGCAGGGTGATGCCGTGCGCGACCTGTGCGGCGGCCCCGTCGCCTTGCACCCGAGTGGCGCGAATGAGGACATGCACGGTTGGATGCCGCCGGATCAGCACGTTGAGGATGTCGCGCAGCGCGGCGCCGTCCAGCGACGTGACCACGCCGATCTGCCGGGGCAGGAGTGGCAGCGGCCGCTTCCTCTCAGGGGCGAACAGGCCGTCGGCGTCGAGCGTGCGTTTCAGCTGATCGAACGCGACCTGGAGCGCTCCGACGCCCTGCGGCTGGAGATGCTCGCACACGATCTGGTATTCACCCTTCGGCTCGTATACCGTCACCCGCCCGCGCGCAATCACTCTGAGTCCGTCTTCCGGCTTGAAGCGAAGGTACCGGACGGCCGAGCGGAACATCACCGCTTTGAGTTGCGCCTGGTCGTCCCGCAACGTGAAGTAGAGGTGGCCGGTCTTCCAGAGGCGGCTGTTGGTGAGTTCGCCCTCCACCCAGACCTCGGCATAGGTCGATTCCAAAACCGAGCGGATCTGGGTCGTGAGCGCGGTCACCGTCAGAACGTTGCGGGTAGGCGCGCTGCGTTGCGAGGGGGCGCCGAACGGGAGCCGTGTCGGACTGTTCATCGTGCTGGTCCGGTGGCCGACATCGCCTCGAGGTCCGAGGGGGTCAGGCTGAGGCGCTCGATGCCGGTGGCGTGGCCAGTCGCGGCGTCAGCGGTGACGATCACGCCGTGCAGCCGCGGGTCTCCGGTCGCGGTGTCGAAGCGGCCGGGCATGCTGGTCAGGAATCGGTTGAGCACCACACGCTTGTCGACACCGATGACCGAGTCATGCGGTCCCGTCATGCCGACATCGGTGATATAGGCGGTGCCGCCGGGCAGCACCCGATTGTCTGCCGACTGCACGTGGGTGTGCGTGCCCACCACCGCTGTTACCTGTCCGTCGAGGTGCCACCCCATCGCAATCTTCTCCGAGGTTGCTTCAGCGTGGAAGTCGACCAAGATGATGGGCGCCTGCTCTCGAACGGCGGCGATCTCATCACGTATCACGACGAACGGGTTGTCGAGCGGCGCCATGAACACGCGGCCCATGGCGTTGATCACCCCTACCGAGTCGCCGGCGCGGGTCTTGACCACGATATGTCCGGAGCCAGGCGCGCCGGTCGGGAAGTTCGCCGGTCTGAGCAGGCGGGGCTCGAGCTCGATGTACTCGAGGGCTTCCCGCTTGTCCCACACGTGATTGCCCGTCGTCATCACATCCACACCCTGATCGCGAATGGCGTCGCCGATGTCACGGGTAATGCCGTTGCCGCCAGCCGCGTTCTCGACGTTCGCCACGACGAGGTCGATGCCATGCCTCTCGACGAGCCTCGTGATGCCGGCCCGGATCAGCACCCGGCCCGGTTTGCCGACGATGTCACCGATGAACAGTAGTTTCACAGTTGGTACTCGGGCCCATTGCTCTGGAGGCGGCGCGGGGGCCTCGCTTCATTGTCATGATCGCACATCGGCGAGGGTGGACGACAACACCTCCTCTCGGCGCAGCGCGCGAGTCGCGAGTACCGGGTCACGGACCAACGGTCAGGCGATCGAAATTGTCGGACCGGCAGGGCGTCCCCCGGTGCCTCGGGAGGTATCAACCAGTTTCTCTTAGACGACATTCATGCTGACCTTCAGACAGAATAATGTTCGTATAATATTAGTGTATGTAAATCAGATTTACTTATTTACATACACTCACTTATAAATTATAATTCCTTCATCATTTGGCATTGGCGGAGTTCCGCCGTGAACTGAAGATGCCGTTTCATTTTGCAGGAGGGCTACATGTCATACGTTCAATGGAATCCGTTTCGTGAGCTTTCGGTCTTTCGTGCACCGGCTGGTCGGGCGTTTCGGCCCGTCGGGTCTGTCACGGAGGACCGCGCCGAGTCGAGTTGGGCGCCCGCGGTAGATGTCTATGAGACTGAGGACCACGCGTTGGTGGTCAGCGCCGATCTCTCAGGCGTTGACCCGAAGGACGTGAGCGTCACACTCGAGGACGGGACGTTGACCATTGCCGGCGCACGCAAGTTCGAGAGCGCCGGTGACAAGGGTCGCGTCTACCGAACGGAGCGTGCCTACGGCAGCTTCCGCCGGTCGTTCAGCGTGCCGAATACGGTTGACGGCGATAGCGTGACCGCCGAGCACAAGGATGGGACTCTGCGGGTCACCTTGCCGCAGAGAGAGGATGCGAAACCACAGCGCATCACCGTCAAGGCGGCATAGGTGGTCGAAGAGTTGCCCTGCGCGGCTACACCTACACGGTCGCGCGGGGCCACCGATGTCTGATGTAGACACACACGGAGGCCGCCTATGAGTCAAGAGACGCCGAGCATCCGCTGCCCGCACATGGGCGCCATCGATGCGAGGGTCATCGTCTCGGTTGGGGATGCACATGGCGGCGTGACGATGTACTCCGGTGGCCGTCCGACCCGCTACTTGTTGGCCGGCGAGTGGTATGTCGCTGCGCCGAGACCACGTGCGCCGCGGTTGGCCGAGTCGCCAGTCAGGACGCGCACGGGCGACCAGTCCGCGTGACACAGGTGTCAGCGTGGGTGTGGGTCTCGACTGCGCCCGTCTTTTACGGTACGATTAACGGTTATGAGCGACGATTTTGACGCACTTTTCGACGGCGACGCGGTTCCCGCCGCTCCGAAGCTGCCCGTGGCGATGCCACGGACCCCGGCGGAGCCGGCGCCGCCGATCACCAACCGCTTCCTCTTTGTCGATGTCGCGGCGCGGCGAGCCAAACAGCTCCGTCGCGGTGCGCTGCCTCGCCTCGAGCAACTGCGGCCGGATCCGAACACCGGCGAGCGCCCTCCGGCGACCGAGCGGTTGGAGCGGATCGCGATGGAAGAAGTTGACAAGGGCTTGATCGAATACGATGTTCCGCCGCAGAAGAAACCGGAGACCGAGGAGTGACCCCGGCAGAGATTCAGTCGCTGGTGGTCGGCCTGATCCAGAGGCTCGGTATTTCCTCCGTGTTTCTGGTCGTGGCCTTCCTTGGGTTCTGTGTCATCGTCGGGTTCACCAAGCATCGAGTGATCGGGAAGGCGAGCCTGGTGGTGCGCAGTCTCGATGACCGCGTCGGCTCCGGTGCCCGTTTTCTCGCCCCTGACGCCCCCCGTGGTCCTGCCGATCAGCTCCACACTCCGGAACTTTTGGAACAGTCAGGTCATCAGGTCTCGTAAAGACGCGTCCGATGACGCGCGCGGTCTCGTGGAAACTCCGCGACCCGCAAGCGGTCATCCCCGTCGGACGAGGCTGAGGATCATGAGCGAACTAGCCGGGTTGATCGCCGGGCTGGTTTTGCTGCCGATGGTGGCCGTCGCGGGGCTGGGTGTCATGTTCGTCCTCTTCGCGTTGCCGTTGGTGCCGCTGGTCCTGATGGGGTTCGGGTGCGAACGAGGAGACCTCCATCCCGTGTCAACGAGTGCCACTCCAGGGGTCTGATGTCGACATCAGCGAGCCCCGGGGCGCAGGGCACCCAGACCGCCGGGCGGCCGGAGTGACCCTGGCACTACCGTGCTCCCTCGTCCGGGCCCGGGAACGTCGTCTCCCAACATCTTTCTTGTCAGAGTCCAGATGAACAACGGGTCAGCACAGGCAGTTAGTGCACGCCTTGCCCACCCGCCGTGCTCTCCGCCTCCTCGACACTGAACCGGACGTATGCATCGACAAGCAGCGTCACCAGCGACCTATTTGATGAGGTCGTCTTTGGAGGGCGGGAGTGAGCGCCAACGCGCCGTTGGCTTCCACGCTGACCCACTCCCACGTGGCCAAACTGTTTCCGCACATCCAGCCCGGTCGCGAACCAGCAGATACCAGATCCAGCCCGGTATGGGTCATGACGTCACCCGAACTCGGAATGCGTTCGCCGAGGTGCCTGCACCACGCGATGAGGTGAGGGAGCTGGACGTGCATGGTCGCCCAGACTTTGTACCGACTGCTGTAGCCGATGTTCACCTTCTCCCCACCCACCTCACCGGTGAGGAAAGCGTGACTCTGCCTGTACATTCGGCCGTCGCTGGGCTTGATGGTCGCTTGCGTGTCGGATCCCGCGCTGATGCGAGACGACTCGGCGCGGTTCGTCGCCTGCATGTTCCGCATGCCCAAGTTGAAGACACGCGGGTTTGCCATACCCTTGACGACTCTCCTGACCATATGGCGCTTACGGTGTGGGCGGTGGTCAGGCTGATCCGGTCCGCGTCCGGATGCGACCGCATGCCAGGACGCCTGGCTGTTCAGCGAGCGTGAAGCCTCGGTCAGCAAACGCGGCACCGGCAACGTCATGTCATCATTCGTAGCAGCGGCTCTTTAGGCCCGCCCCCGGGTCAGTCTGAAGACCGGAGGCTACCCACATTTCCTCGGAAGACCAACGCCCCGCCCGGACACCATCCGTCGGCGTTTTTCAGCAGCCGGCTAGACCTACCAGCTAGCGCGTTGGGTCTGGGATGCCGGACGCGAGGGCGGCTGTCGGGGGGAATTCACGCCAGCACGGGGCGTCTCGCTCGTAGTTGGCCGCGAGCCGAAGCAGCGTCGCCTCGTCGAACGCCCGGCCCACGAACTGGAGTCCGACGGGGAGTCCGGACGGGTCACGTCCACCCGGCACGCTCAGCGCCGGCAGCCCGGTCAGGTTGGCACTTACCGTGAAGACATCTCCCGCATACATGCGCAGTGGGTCGGCCGAGCGTTCGCCTAGGCCGAACGCCACCGTCGGCGTGGTCGGCATGGCGACCGCATCGACACGTTCGAACGCGGTGTCATAGTCCCGGCGAATCAGGGTCCGTACCTGCTGCGCTTTCACGTAGTACGCGTCGTAGTAACCGGCGCTCAACGCGTACGTGCCGAGCATGATGCGCCGCTTGACCTCATCTCCGAAGCCGGTGTCCCGGGTGAGGTTGTACATCGTGTCCAGGTCGGACCGGTTGGGGCCGGCGGGCGCGCGAAATCCGAAGCGGACCCCGTCGTAGCGGGCAAGGTTCGAGCTGGCCTCGGCCGGCGCGACGACGTAGTAGGTCGGGACCGCGTAGACAGCATGCGGGAGCGGGACGTCCACGATCGTCGCGCCCTGGCTGCGCAGGATATCGATGGCCGTGGTGAAGGCCGTACTGACGTCTGCGTCTACACCGTCCTCCAGCAGTTTCCACGGGACCCCGATAGTGGGGTGTGCCACTGGTTCGCCCAGACTCGCGGGGAACGATGGCACCTTTTCGGCGGATGAGGTCGCGTCCGCAGGATCCGGTCCGGCAATGGCCGCCAGCAACACGGCCACGTCAGCCACCGTCAACGCGAAGGGCCCGATCTGGTCGAGCGATGATGCGAATGCCAGCAGGCCGTACCGTGAGACTCGTCCGTAGGTCGGTTTCAGTCCCACGATTCCGCAGAAGGCGGCTGGCTGTCTGATCGACCCGCCCGTATCGGACCCCAGTGCGATTGGTGAGAGACGCGCGGCCACCGCCGCGGCCGAGCCTCCACTCGACCCGCCCGGGACGCGGGACAAATCCCACGGATTGCGCGTTGGGCCGGACACGGAATGCTCCGTAGTGGAGCCCATGGCGAACTCGTCGCAGTTGGTCTTCCCGATAATGACGGCGCCGGCCGCTCGCAAGCGCTCGATTACCGTGGCGTCATAGGGTGGGACGAATCCGGCCAGGATACGAGAGGACGCCGTGGTCGGCATCCCTCGCGTGGAAATGTTGTCCTTGATGGCGATCGGCACGCCGGCCAGCGGGAACGCGGCGTCCCGGCCTTGCCCGCTGGCGTCTACCGCCGCGGCATCTTCAAGGGCTTGCTCCCCGGCCACATGAGTGAACGCGTGAATCGCGTCGTTCTCGGCGGCGACCCGGGCCAGATAGATCGAGCAGATCTCGACCGCCGTCGCGCCGTCGGCCATGGCCGCTCGGATGTCGGCCGTGGTTTGCACGTCGGGCGCCGGCATCACCCGATGACCTTGGGCACGCGGAAGAGTCCGTGACCGCCCGGGTCCGGCGCGTTGGCCAGTGCTTCGTCTCGAGGCAGAGACGGCGTCGGGGTGTCCTCTCGCATGACTGGCGCAGACGTCACGGGGTTGGTGGTAGCCGGCACACCGGTGGTGTCGATGTGCTGGAGCTGGTCAAAGTAGGTGAGGATGTCGCCAAGCTGTCGCGTGAACCGTTCGGTTTCCGACGCCGTCAACTCCAGGTGCGCCAGCGCCGCGATTCGCTCGACATCGGCAGGTGTCAACCGTGTAGGCACGGGCTAGATCGTAGTTTCCGGTTGCGGTGTCCGCAACCCCAATCGGTCCGCGGACTGGCGGTGCCGGTGGATTCGCAGGGTGAGGCTCCGGCATCATAGAAGCGTGACCAACACGCAGGCCGCGTCGTGACCGGCGCGCCAGGGACGGTGCCCTCGCGATCGCTCTTCGGCCGTACTCGTGCCGAAGTCGCGGCTGCGTTGCCGGATCGCGAGCCGGTCGTCTGTCCCCTGTGCCGCCAACTACCAGCACCGCTGGCTACCGATTTTCAAGGCTTGTCCCTGGCCCGGTGCCGACGGTGCGGATTGCAATTCCACAGTCCGAGGCCGATGCTCGAGCAACTTGCGACCGCGGTCTACGGCGCCGACTATCATCGCCCGGACGAGTCGATCGCTGATGCCCGGCATCAGCGCCACTACGCGCATCAGTTGTCGCGGCTGGCGAAATATCTCGACTCAGACCGCCGCCGGGTGTTGGATGTGGGGTGTGGCGCCGGTGCGTTCATGCGTTTCGCCGAGGGAGCCGGCTGGCGCGTGGATGGAACCGACATGGTGGTGACCGACGCGGCTCGTACGACTGGGGGATGTGTATGGGAAGGTGAGCTTCCGACGATCGACTTCGGTGGTGCACGATTCGATGTCGTCCGCTTCAACCACGTGCTGGAACATACCCGGGATCCGCTGCTCGAACTGCGTTGCGCCAACGCGCTGGTCGCCCCGGGAGGCATCCTGCTCGTCGGGGTGCCGAACGTCGGGGGGGTCAGCCCCTGGCTTAAGAGCTGGCAGAGCCGGTTGCGTCTGAAGTCAAAGCGATGGCGCCACTACGCGGCGCTGCACCATCTCTGGTTCTTCACACCGGCGACGTTGCGCCTCGTAGCCGAGGCCGCGGGTTTCGATGTTGTTTGCTGGGAGACCCCAGTGATGGGCCGCTCCGACCGGTCCGCCGCGCTCACCGGCCTGTTTCGCGCCGTGCTCGAAACCGGTCGGGCGGGAAGTCTGCTCGACCTCTATGCGCGAGTCCGTTGAGGTTGGAGAGACGCCGCGTAGTGTAGCTTTGCCTCGTTCCGACCGGAAACACCGGTGTTAGGTCTATGGGCGCCGATGTGTGTCCGTGCGCCCTGGAGGAAGGGAACGTGGTGGAGAAGGAACCGTTCGACGACCTGGCCCGCCAATCGGAGGCGGAGTACACCCTGGAATACCCGGCCCGCTGCCCGCACTGTGCCGTGGAATTGGAGGCGCTACGGGTTGCGCGGCTGCTGCGTACGAGGGTCAACTTTACCTCGGCGTTGCCGCGTCGCGGGCACGTGATCTCCTACCCTGAGTGCACGACGATTATTGCCGCCGGGTTGGTGGGATTCGCCTAACCGCGCGATGGTGCCGCTCACACTTACTGATGGGCGCCGGGGCCGCGGTAGGATTTTTCGCCCGCCTCTATCCGGACGTCGAACCGGTTATCCGGAGGTGGCAACGGGCAGGTTGTGTGCGGGTTGAAAGCGCAGGGCGGGTTGTAGGCCCGATTGAAGTCGACGATCGTCCAGCCCTCGGCATCCGGCGCCTCCGCGTACAGGAACCGGGCCGCCGAATAGGTGTCCTCTCCGCTTGTCCCGTCCCGCATGATGAACCACAGCCGTCGTCCTGAATTGACCGGTAGCATCCGCATTTCCTGTCCCGCCACCGTCAACGTCACGTAGCCCGTGCTCGTATAGGTCTCGATGTCGCCCAGGATGTTCAGCGTCTTGACGGTCACCGGTTCGGCGTGCGGTGTGAACTTGCCGCGTACCTGGTAGGCCTCGTCCACGGGAAACCAGGTGAGGCTCGTGAAATTCTTACGAATCTCGGCGTCGGTATCGCGTACGCGAATTGCCAACCGATCCCCGCTCAGATGGACCCACAGTGAGACCGGTCCCAGGGTGACGGTCGCGCGTGTCTCGGCCGGGTAGAGCTGAGCGGTGTCCACTGCCTCGCCGTCGACCGTCAGGCGGCCGTTGGACGGGGCCCGTACGGTCACGCGTCCGTCGCGCAGCGCGAAGACTCCAGCCTCGGCCGGGATGTGAGGCACGACGAAGTCATTGCGCTGGCTCGAGCCGAAGCTGGTTTCCCCCTCGCGGAGAAAGAACAACGCCGAGACTGTGAGCCAACTATCGTCGGCCTTCAGATTCGCTTCGCGCTCGGCTCGCCACGCTTCGATTTCCGCTTCGTAGTCATTCGCCGCACCGACCAGCGCCGTTACCCCGATGCTGGCCAGCAGGACCGGGACCGCGAGCCGACGAATCTTCATTGACATGGCGGTATCGAACCACAGTCCATGACAGCGGTCAACGGTGCCCTCTCCGCGGACGGTATGCCACAATCACCGTACCGAATCAGTGTCCGCCTCGCATCGCGCCGGACCGATTGCCGAGGGTACCGCTCGGGGGCTCACGGAATGACCACGGAAAGCACCACCGCATGACCCAGCGCCCCCTCTTCCTGCATCCGTCATGGATGGTGGGTGTCATGCTGATTCTCGGCGTGGTGTCGCTCATCGTTGGCCTGACGATTGACCCCTTCTGGCTCGTCATGGGGAGCCCGGCCATCCTGACGCTCTTCGTGTACATCGGCGTCCGAGTCGCGTTGTCGTGGCGCCAGCGGCGCCGGTCGGTAGCAGATGCCGGCATGGACCCTGGTCCTGACCTCGGCTCAGCCCTGGGCTCTGACGAGAATGACCGCCGCCCGGCGGATGACCGGGAGCCCTCCGCGCGGCCGTACGCATGACCGGCAAACCCAAGGCGGCCCGTCGCGACCCCTCGTGGGCCGGCGCCCGCCCGGCGGCTGTCGCCGGGACCTGGTACCCCGGGACCGAGGCGGCGCTGCGCGAGGCCGTCGTGTCGTGCCTCGCAACGACTACACCGCCACCGGGCGGTGACATCGTGGGGCTTCTCGCCCCTCACGCCGGGCTGATGTATTCGGGATCCATTGCCGCCTGCGCGTATCAGGCCGCCGCGCGTGGCGCCTACGACGTGGTGGTGCTGGTCGGACCATCCCATCATGTCGGATTCGACGGCGTCGCCATCGCCGACAACACGGCGTTCGGCACCCCGTTGGGGCCCGCGCCAATCGCGACCGAAATCGCGGCCCGATTGCTGGATACCCCGTGTATCAGGCGGCACCCGACTGCGCACGAGCGAGAACATTCGCTCGAAATGCAGTTGCCGTTCCTGCGTTATCTGCTGCCGCGCACGCCGATCGTGCCGCTGCTCATCGGGTTTCAGGAGCGGGACACCATCCTCGCGCTCGCAGACACGCTTGCCGAGGTGCTGGCCGAGAGGACACCCCTGCTGGTGGCCAGTACCGACCTCTCACATTTCTTCGAGGCGCGCCGCGCGGCCGAGCTCGACCAGGTGGTCATCGACTATGTCACCCGCTACGACCCGGACGGGTTGCTGACCGAGTACGAGCGATATCCGCCGCACGAGCGGGGACGATACGTGGCCTGTGGTGGCGGGGCTGTCGTAGCCGTCATGAAAGCGGCGGCGGCGCTCGGTGCGCGCGAGGCTCGAGTGCTTCGCCATGCCAACTCCGGCGACGTATCCGGGGACACGAGCGCGGTCGTCGGGTATCTTGCTGCGGCACTCCTGAAGGAGTGCGCCTGACGAATGCTGGAGCAACACGAACAACAGGCGCTGTTGGCACTGGCCCGGGTCGCGATACTCGCGCGGTTGGAAGATCGACCACTGGCGGCCGGGGATGTTCCTCTCGCGCGTGGGGGCCTCGCGTGGCGCACCGGCGCGTTCGTCACGCTGACCCGTCAGGGACGGCTACGGGGGTGCATCGGGTCCGTGGCCCGTGACGAGCCGCTGGTCGATGTCGTGGCTCGCTGCGCCGCCGACGCGGCGACCCGCGACCCGCGATTCTCCGCAGTGCCGCTGGCTGAGTTGGCCAAGGTCGAGTTGGAGATTTCGGTGATCGGTCCGTTCGAGCGCGTTGACGATGTGGCGCGAATTGCGGTGGGGCGTCACGGACTCGTCGTCGAGCAGGGCACACACCGGGGCTTGCTCCTGCCCCAGGTGGCCACGGCGTGCGGCTGGGACCGGGACACGTTTCTCAGCCAGACCTGCGTGAAGGCGGGCCTCGCCGCACACGCCTGGCGACAGGGTGCCGTGGTCTCTATCTTCGAGGCGTACGTCTTCGGCGAGTGATTCCCTGAGCCGAATGGCGAATCGGCCGACTGGCCTTGCGAGCGCCCAGGCCAAGTCGGTGCCGATTTCAGACACTCGCCATCAGCTCTCGCAGCAGCTTGAGGTTTTCGAGGTCCATCGCGTCGGCCTCGATCGCGGCGGGATTGGCGGAACGCTCCTTCGGGGTTTCCAAGACCATCGGTACCGCTTGCATCCGCGGGTCTGTCAGCAGACGCCGAAACGCGCCGAGCCCGACATGACCGCTGCCGATGTGCGTGTGTCGATCGACTCGGCTGCCGAGCGGTGTCTTCGAGTCGTTCAGATGGATCGCTTTCACACGGTCGAGTCCCACGTGTTGCTCGAGTTGCGCCATGGTGTCGGCGTAGCTCTCGGCTGACCCGAGGTCGTATCCAGCCGCCAGCAGATGACAGGTGTCGAGGCACACCCCGATCGACGTGGTGCCGCGTGCCTCGGCGTCGTCGATGATGGTGCCCAGCTGTTGGAATGTGTGGCCGAGGTTGGTGCCCTGACCGGCGGTGTGCTCGAGTAGCAGCCGGGTGTGCTGGTCTGTTCGCTCGTTCAGCACCGCCACGATTCCGTCCGCGATCCGGGCCAGCCCTGCCTCCTCCGTCGTCGTCGTGTAGGAGCCCGGGTGCAACACCACCCCGAGCAGCCCCAACGTTTCGGCTCGGTCCAGCTCTTCGCCGAGCGCTACTCGAGACCGGGTGTGCAACGCGTCGTCCGGGCTCCCCAGGTTGATCAGATAGCTGGCGTGCGCCATCACCGGCTGCACGTCCAGTTCGACGCAGGCTTGGCGGAACGCGGCGACTTCCGCGTCCGGGAGGGGCCGCGCGCGCCACTGCCCGGACGATTTGGTGAACACCTGCAACGTGTCGCAGCCGGCGGCGCGTGCGCGCTCGACCGCCCGGGGCAGGCCGCCGGCGATCGACATGTGGGCTCCCAGTCTGGGCATACGCTGATCGTGGAACACACCGGCCGATGCGGCAAGTTGGCCTCGTTGGTGCTGGCGTGGTCAGCCCACCAGAACGGTCGTGGGCTGGCTTGCGTCAGTGTCGAACGGTGGGGGACAATCAAGATTTCCCACGGCTGCACGACTCCCATCTGTTGTCCAGGTGGCATTGAACCATGGAATTCGTACATGAGCACTGAGAACAGTTTTGGCACTCGCACGTCCTTGTCGGTCGGCGACACGAGCGTCGCGTTTCACAGCCTTGAAACGCTTGAGCACGCTGGATTCCCTGCGGTGGCCCGGCTGCCGTACTCGCTGAAGATCCTGCTGGAGAATCTGCTCCGCCGGGAGGATGGCCGGAGCGTGACGGCCGACGACATTCAGGCCCTGGCGGCCTGGGACCCAACGGCCGGCGACACGAAGGAAATCGCCTTCATGCCGGCGCGGGTACTGCTCCAGGATTTCACCGGGGTGCCGGCCGTCGTGGATCTGGCGGCGATGCGCGACGGCGTCGTCCGGCTCGGCGGGAATCCCGATCAGATCAACCCACTGCAGCCGGCCGAACTGGTCATCGACCACTCGGTGCAGGTCGACCACTTTCGCGAGACCAATAGTTTCGATCTGAATGCGCAGCTCGAGTTCTCGCGCAACAAAGAGCGATATGCGTTCCTGAAGTGGGGACAACAGGCGTTCGACAATTTCCGGGTCGTGCCACCGGACACCGGCATCGTCCATCAGGTCAACCTCGAGTATCTCGCCCGGGTCGTCTGCCTCGAGGGGACCGGCGACGACGCGTTGGCCTATCCAGACACCCTCGTTGGCACCGATTCCCACACGACGATGGTGAACGGGCTGGGGGTCGTCGGGTGGGGTGTGGGCGGCATCGAGGCCGAGGCCGCCATGCTCGGTCAGCCGATCTCGATGCTCATCCCAGAGGTGATCGGCTTCAAGTTGAGCGGTCGACTCCCGGAGGGGACGACCGCCACGGACCTCGTGCTGACGATTACGGAGCGACTCCGTCAGCACGGCGTGGTCGGCAAGTTCGTGGAGTTTTTCGGGCCAGGGCTGGCCTCCCTCTCTCTGGCTGACCGCGCGACGCTGGGCAACATGTCGCCCGAGTATGGCTCCACGGTCGCCATCTGTCCGATTGACCAGAAGACGCTCGACTACCTGACGTTGACCGGCCGCGACGCGCGGCAGGTGGCGCTCGTCGAGGCGTATGCCAAGGCCCAAGGCCTGTTCGGCACGGGCGCCCAGGAGCCGGTCTACGCCACGGTGGTGGAATTCGACCTGGCGTCCGTCGAGCCAAGTATCGCCGGCCCCAAGCGCCCGCAGGATCGGGTCCCACTGGGCCAGGCCAAGACCGCCTTTGCCGCCGCGCTGGACAGCCTGCTGGCCGGGCGTCCGCGGCCGGTCGGTTCCGCGAACGGAAACGGGGCCGGTCTCGACCATGGCGCCGTCGTTATCGCGGCCATCACGAGCTGTACGAACACGTCGAATCCCAGCGTAATGATCGCGGCGGGGTTGTTGGCTCAAAAGGCGGCGGCGCGCGGCCTGGTGCCGAAGCCGTGGGTCAAGACGACATTGGCACCCGGGTCGCTGGTCGTCACGGAGTATCTCGAAGCGGCCGGGTTGATGGCGCCGCTCGCCGAACTCGGATTCAAGCTGGTCGGCTACGGGTGCACGACCTGCATCGGCAACAGCGGACCATTGCCGGACGACGTCTCGGCCGAGGTGAAGTCACGCGACCTGGTCGTGACCTCGGTGCTCAGTGGCAACCGGAACTTCGAGGGGCGCGTGCAGCCGCAGGTGCGGGCCAATTATCTGGCGTCGCCGCCGCTGGTGGTGGCGTATGCGCTGGCCGGTCGGATGACGGCCGACCTGACGACGGAGCCGCTTGGCCAGGACCGCGACGGCGCGGATGTCTACCTGCGGGACGTGTGGCCGTCGGGCGACGAGGTGCAGACGGTCATGGCGGCGGCCGTGCGGACCGAACAGTTCACGTCGAAATACGCTGGGGTGTTCGATGGTGATGAACGGTGGCGGGGGTTGTCGGCCCCGGGCGGACAGCGGTTCGAGTGGGACGACGCGTCGACCTACGTGCGAAACCCGCCGTTCTTCGAGAACCTGACGCCGGAACCAGAGATGCCGACGAACGTGCTCGGTGCCCGTGTGCTGGCGAGGCTCGGCGACAGCGTGACAACCGATCACATTTCGCCGGCGGGCACGATTCCCGTGGATGGCCCGGCCGGCACGTATTTGGTGTCATGCGGGGTCGATCCGAAGGACTTCAATTCGTTCGGCAGCCGCCGCGGCAATCATGAAGTGATGATGCGTGGCACGTTCGCGAACATCCGGCTTCGCAATCAGCTCGCGCCGGGCACCGAGGGTGGCTGGACCCGGTATCAGCCGGATGACGAGCAGATGAGCATCTACGACGCCGCGATGTGCTACAAGGCGGCCGATGTTCCCCTGGTCATTCTGGCCGGCACGGAGTACGGGTCGGGATCCTCCCGGGACTGGGCGGCCAAGGGCACCATGCTGCTTGGTATCCGCGCGGTCATCGCGGCGAGCTTCGAGCGGATTCATCGCAGCAACTTGGTCTTCATGGGCGTCCTGCCGTTGGAGTTCACCGACGGAGCCAGCGCCGAGTCGCTCCAGTTGACCGGTCGTGAGACGTTCGACATCACCGGCGTGTCGGACGGTCTGGAGCCACGCGGGAGCGCCGCAGTGCGGGCCGTGGCGCCTGATGGCGCGGTGACGGAGTTCACCGTGAGAGTGCGCATCGACACGCCCGATGAGATCATCTACTACCGCCACGGTGGCATTCTTCAGTACGTACTGAGACAGCTCGTACGGGACGCGAATCGATGATGTCGCACGAGGCCTGGACCGCGTCGCCCGCCGCGACCGCCACGTGCGTGGCCATCTTGACCACAGTGACCATCATGACGACGACAGTGACTGCCACGGCCCAGGATGCCGCCCCCGATCAGCCGGACCAGATCGAGTGGGACCTCAGCGAGATCTATCCGACGTTGGAAGCCTGGGACACCGCGAGGGGACAGCTGGCGACGCGGGTCGAGGGGCTCGCCGCCTACCGCGGGACACTGGGCGAGAGCGCCGTGACGCTTCGGGAGGCGTTCGACGCCATCAGCGGGATGGAGAAGGAGCTGTCGCGGCTCTACGTATTTGCGTTTCTGAAGGCCGATGAAGACCGCCGCGTGTCCGAGGACCAGGAACGTCGGGGGCTCGCCGCGGCGCTGTTGTCTGAATTCGGCGAGGCGGTGGCCTTCCTGTCTCCCGAGCTGCTGAGCGTCGGGTCAGAGACCATCCAGGGATATCTCGCGGAGGATCAGGGTCTGGCCAAACACGCCTTCAACATCCGGAACATCTTGCGACAAGAGCCGCATACGTTGTCGGACGAAGCGGAACAGGTGATTGCCGCGACCGCTCCGGTGGTGCAGGGAGCAGAGCGGATCTACGCCATGCTGACGAGCTCGGACCTGCCGTTTCCGAAGGTCACGTTGTCGACCGGCGAAGAGATCTCACTGGACCAGGCCGCGTATTCGTTGCACCGGGCGTCCGATAACCGCGAGGACCGGAAACTCGTGTTCGACACGTTTTGGGGTGCCTGGAAGGGTTACGAGACGTCGATCGGGCAGACGCTCGACACTCAGGTCAAAGCGCACGTGTTCCAGGCGAAGGTGCGAAAATATGACAGCGCCCTCGACGCCGCCTTGTCTGGCCCCAACATCCCGACCGCGGTGTATCACACCCTGGTCGAGGCCGCCCATCGCCACCTGCCCTCGCTGCATCGCTACTTCAAGATTCGACAACGGATGCTCGGGCTGGCGGACCTGCACTACTACGACATCTATCCGCCCTTGGTCGCCTCCGATCGGACCTTTGACATCGATGAGTCCAAGGCGCTGACTCTCGCCTCGGCCGCGCCGCTGGGTCCGCACTATCTGGACCTGCTCGGCGAGGGGTTCGCCGGCAATTGGATGCATGTCTATCCGCAGACCGGCAAGGCCCCCGGGGCCTATATGTATGGCAGCGTGTACGACCTCCATCCCTTCCTGCTGTTGAACCACAACGGCCAATTCAACGATGTGTCGACCTTCACCCACGAGTGGGGACACGCCATCCACACGATGTTGTCCACCGAGCACAACCCGTTCGAGACGTCGAGTTACGCGACGTTCACGGCCGAGATCGCCTCGACCACCAACGAGGTGTTGCTGCAGGAGTACATGCTGGGTCAGGACATCACGGACGACGAGCGTTTGTTCTATCTCGGCACGGCCCTCGAGGCTGCGCGCGGAACCTTCTTCCGACAGGTGATGTTCGCCGAGTTCGAGTTGAAGATTCACGAGATGGTCGAAGCGGGCGAGGCGTTGTCGGGGCAGAAGATGAGCGAGGTGTATGAGGGGCTGCTACGGCAGTACCACGGTGCGGACCAGGACGTGCTCACCATCGACCCGGCCTATGCGGTCGAGTGGTCGTTCATTCCGCACTTCTATCGCAACTTCTACGTGTTCCAGTACGCCACCTCGATCGCCGGTGGCACGATGTTCGCCGAACGGTTCCTCAACGGAGACACGCAAGCGCGCGACGACTATCTCGCGGTGCTCTCCGCCGGCGGCTCACGCCACGCTTACGAGCTGCTTCAGGAGTACGGGATCGACCTCGCCACCGACGCGCCTTACGATGCGCTTATCGCCAGAATGGACCGGGTCATGGACCAGGTCGAGGCCATTCTGGACGCGCAAGACAAGTAGGCAACCGTGCGGGGCCTGGGGGGCAATTGACACGCTGCTGACCCCGCCGTAGAGTGGGGCCTTTGGGGCAGTTCGCCTCTTCTCGACGAGGACCTGGGTCATGAGAATCTTCACCTCTCTGTTGGCGGCGACGTTGGTGCTCTCGGGAGGAACCGCGCTCGCGGGGCAGGAGGAAGGGGCTCCGACGTTCGCCAAGGATGTCGCGCCGATCCTGTATGACAACTGCGTGACCTGCCATCGGCCGAACAACATCGCGCCGATGTCGCTTTTCGATTACACCGACGCTCGTCCCTGGGCGCGTTCCATCAAAGACATGGTCGTGGCGAGAGAGATGCCGCCGTGGCCGGCCGATCCGAAGAACAGCCTTGAGTTCCAGAACGAGCGCTATCTGGCCCAGACCGATATCGACACGATCGCGGCGTGGGTCGACGCCGGGGCCCCGAAGGGGAACGATGCCGACATGCCGGTGAAGCCGGATTTCCCCGAAGGATGGACCTACGAGGGGGGCGAGCCGGACTACGTCTTTGACTTGCCGGTCGAGTACACCATTGCGGCCGAGGGCGAAGAAGACTACATCGACTTCTATTCCGCGATGCCGTGGGACGAGGATCGGTTCGCCGAGGTGCTCGAGCTGCGCCCGAGCGACTACCGGGTGGTTCACCACTCTGGGGCCTACACCGTGGATCTGCCATGGGGCACGCAGGTCATCGACGGCGTACTGCACGACCTCGAGGGGAACTCGCTCTTGCGCGCGCCGTTGCCGAGACGGCCGGCCCCCGAAGAGAACGACGAGGCCGGCGAGGGTGAGGACACGGGTCGGGTGGCGCAGCGTGTCTTCAACGAAGTGAACCTGCCCGGCTCGAGCAAGTTGCTGTCCTATGTCCCGGGTCGAGGCGTCGAACAGCACCGCCCCGGTACCGGCAAGCGGTTGGCCGCCGACAAGTGGGTCCGCTGGACGATGCACTACAACCCGATCGGAGTGGAGGCCACCGAACGTAGCAAGCTGGGCATCTGGTTCAATACGGAGCCGGTCACTCATGAGGTGCTGACACGCCAGGCCGGCAACGCGTTTCCGACCGATCCGTTCGGCAGCGATATCTATATCGTGCAGGGCGAAGAAGTGAAGCCGACGACGGATCCTGAGACCGGTCGGGTCCGACGCGGTCGGATTCCGAACATCCCGCCCTATGAGGATGATTGGAAGATCACCGGAATCACGCCGATCACCGAGCCGATTACGCTCTACGGTCTGTCGCCGCACATGCACCTGCGAGGCAAGAGCTTGCGGTGGGTGGTGACCTATCCGGATGGTCGCGAGGAGACGATTCTCGACGTGCCAAAGTTCGATTTCAACTGGCAGATCCACTACGAGCTGGCCGAGCCACTCCATCTGCCGGCCGGCAGCAAGATCAGCGGCATCGGGGTCTACGACAACTCACTCGGTAATCGGTGGAATCCCGGACCACATCTGGAGGTCTACTGGGGACAACAGAGCTGGGACGAGATGTATCAGGCGTTCACGGTGTATACGGTCGAAAGCCAGGATCTGACCAAGCAGCCGGTCACCAACGACGAATAGTGGCAGCCAGGCCCGCCCCCTCGGCCGCCGTCATACCCCGGGCCATCAAGCCCGCCTGGAGGACCGTGTGATACCTGGTCTGATGTGGCGTGTTGCGACCTGGGTCTTGCTGGGAGCCCTCCTCGAGCCGGGCACGGCGTTGAGTCAACCGGCCCCGCAGCGCCCGGAAGGCCAGATCCCAGACCGCGGTCGTCCAACCGAAAGCGGCGACGAGATCCCCCTTTTCGACTACGACGCCTATTTCCCAGGCACCTGGGAGTTCGAGTGGCGCGTCCCCGAGAGTCCGCTCGGGTCCGGCGGCATGATCGAGGGCACGGAGGTCTTCGAGCCCGGTCAAGACGGGCGCTACTACACGAGCCGCATCGTGGCCCGGGGACCGGACGGTGACTTCACGGCCGATTCGCGCATCATCTACCTCGCCGAGCAGAAGGCGTTCAGCCGGTACGAAGTCGACAGCCGCGGATTCGAGGTGTTCAAGGCCGGCCGCGTCGGCGGCGACCTCGGCGGCTTCTACACCGTGCACTACGAGACCCCGCCGTTCGAGATGAACGGCCAGCAGGTGCAGCTTCGGATGACGACGCGGCTGGTGTCACCGGTGAACTACCGCGTTGAGTCCCGCATATCGATCGACGGGGGACCCTTCACCAACTTCGGCAACGCCTGGTGGACCAAGAACGTCCCTGGTGTGACCACGCCGCAGTAGGGCCATCATGCCGAACATGCCGATCACTGCGCGGGCCCTCATGCCCGTTCTCGCCATCCTGGTGCCGGCGGGCGGCCTCCCTGCCCTCACGGCTCAGACGATGCCGGTCGTCATGACGGTCGGATGCGTCGAGATGGACGGTCGTGACGACGTCCTCCTGACCCGCGCCATCGAGCCAACAGCGATTGATGAGCGGGTGCCGGACCAACCGCCACCCGACGCACCCCTGGGCGCCGAGACCCTCAAATTGGTCGGCACGCTTGAAGAGTTCGGTGTCGCGACTCACGAGGGCCACAAAGTGTGGGTCAAGGGGCTGCTCAATCCAGCCGCGCCATATCCTCTACTGAATCTCACCTCGATCACGCACCTGTCGCCGTCCTGCGATTAGGGGAACATATGGAACGTGGGATGGCTCAAGCTCGCGGACTGCCGGGCGTCTTGTGTGCAGCGCTCGTGTTGGTGGTCGGCGGATGCGTCGACCAAGGTGTCGTCCCGGCGACTCTCGATGTGTCCACCGTGCCGACATCGGCTCACCTTGTGAGTGGTGGCGACGCGCTGGTTCGGGTCCTCCTGCCAGAGGGCGTCGACCCGAGCGACGCGCTGGTTCGGCTCGACGGCCGCGACGTCACCGAGGTGTTTCAGGAGTTGCCGCCCGATCGTTTGCGGAGACCGCAGCGTGTGCTCCTCGGCCTGGTGACGGGGCTCGGGGAGGGCGGGAACGATCTGCACGTACAGCTCGGCTCGGCCGAGGCCGCGCTGACCCTGACCAACTATCCGATTACCGGGCCGATTTTCTCCGGCGAGCATCTCGACCCCTATTTCTGTCTCGGCGAGCTGGCCCCCGGAGACTCCGGCGAGGCTCGGCGGTTCGCGATCGGCAATGGCGATTTCCTGGAGGGCACATCCCAACAGGACTGCGCGCTCGAGACGCGCGTCGACGTCCTCTACCGGACGACCGGCGACGAGGCGCGCTTCGCGCCCTGGCCCGCCGACGGGACCACGCCGGCGGATCTGAGCGACACCACGACGACGGAAGGGCACACGGTCCCCTATGTCGTGCGCCTAGAGACCGGCACCATCAATCGCGCCATTTACCAGATCGCGGCGCTGGTCGATCCGGACGCGCCGGCTCCGACCCCGTGGGCGTCGTCGCCTGGGTGGAACGGTCGACTGGTCTACACCTACGGCGGCGGATGCGAGGCCGGCTTCTTCCAGGGCACCAGTACCGGGGGCGTGTTGCGCGACAACATGCTCTCGCTGGGCTACGGGGTGGCGTCGTCGACGTTGAATGTCAACGCCCAGGGCGGATGCAACGACGTGCTGTCGGCCGAGACGACCATGATGGTCAAAGAGCGGTTCGCCGAGGTGTACGGGCCCCCGTTGCATACGATCGGCTGGGGCGGCTCCGGTGGCGCCATGCAGCAGTTGCTGATTGCCGGCGCCTACCCGGGAATCCTCGACGGCATTCTGCCGACGCTGACGTTTCCCGACGCGATCTCGTATTTCATCGATACGGCCGAATGTCGGTTGCCGCTCCGGCGGTTTCTCAACGCCCAGGACCCGCCGCTGCCGGATGAGGTGAAGAACGCCATCGGCGGGTGGGCCGCCTGGGAGGTCTGTGACCGCTCGTTGGGACCACGGCCGAACCGCATTGGGCCGGACGATTGCCCGGGCCCGATACCGGCCGAGGTGCGGTATCACCCGGTGGACAATCCGGACGGTGTCCGCTGCTCCATCTACGACGGCATGCGTAACGTGTTCGGTACCCGTCCCTACGAGGCGATCGAGCCGTCGCCGATTCAGCCGTTCGGGCGCAATCCTCAGGACAACGTGGGGGTGCAATACGGACTCGAGGCGCTCAACGCCGGGCTCATCGAGACGTCGCTGTTCCTCGACCTCAACGAGCAGGCCGGCGGGTGGGACATCGACTTCCGCTGGCGCCCGGAGCGAGCCGAGGGGGACGCCGACGCCATCCGAATTGCGTACGAGACGGGACGCATCACCAGCGGCGGCGGGGGCCTGGCCACGACCCCGATCATCGATGAGCGGAACTATCTCGACCACGTGGCGAACTTCCACGCCAGCTACTACTCGTTCGTCATGCGCGAGCGGTTGATCCGCGACAACGGGCACGCCGACAACTACGTGATTCAGCGTCGCATAGCTCCCCTGTCGCGAGCCGACGAGAACCTGGCGCTGATGGACGAGTGGCTGGTGGCTATGGCCCTCGACGAGGGCCCCGCCGGGGTGGAGCAGATGGTCCGAGCGAAACCGGCTGGCTTACAAGATTCCTGCTGGAGCGACGACGGTCTGGAGATCATCGAACCGGCCGTCTTCGACCGGCAGGCGATCTTCGACAACACGAAGGGCCGGTGCAACGAGCTTTTCCCACCACGTGCGGGAGCGCGAATCGTGGCGGGGGGACCGCTGACCAGTGATGTGTTGAAGTGTCAGTTGAAGCCGATCGACCCAGCCGACTACGCGATGACCTTGACCGCCGAGGAGATGCGACAGTTGGAAGCCATGTTCTCCGGCGGCGTCTGTGATTGGTCGAAACCAGGCGTGGGCCAGGTGCCCAACACGCGAACGTGGTTGTCCTATGGACCGTCTCCCGTGAACCGCTACGAGTAGGGCCGGGCGCAATGCCCGGCCGAGCGAGTGAGACCGAGAGACAACGAAAAGCACACGATGCGACGAACCTTGGGTCTTGTGACGGGCGTGTGGCTGTGCGCGATGTGGATACCGACCATCGCATTGGGGCAGAACGCGGCGGCGACGCCGCGGACGGCGTGGGGGGCACCGGAACTCGGGGGCCTCTGGGACTTTCGCACGATGACCCCGTTCCAGCGCTCACGCGAGTTGGCCGACACACCGATCTGGACCGCCGAAGAGGCGACCGCGTATGAGGCGCAGACCCTTGAACGTCGCACCCGGAACCCGTTGGCCCCGAGCAGTGTGCACGCCGCGTGGTGGCTCGACAACGGCACGGAGTTGACGCGTGACCGCCGCACGTCGCTCATCGTCCATCCCCCAGACGGCCGCATTCCCCCGATGACTTCAGAGGCCCGCGCCAGACAGGAGGCGCAGGGTGCGGGGCGGCCGGTTCGTCTGAGACAGTCTCGCAATGCATCCGCGCAGGGGCCGGAGGATCTCGGTGTCAGCGACCGATGCCTGAGCGGTTTCAGCACCGGTCCTCCGATTACCCCCAGCGCTTACAACAACAATCTGATGGTGTTCCAGACTCAGGACCACGTCGTACTGTTCACCGAGATGGTCCACGAGGCGCGAATCGTCCCGCTTCATGACGGCCCGCGGCTGCCCGATACGGTGCGCCAGTGGCTGGGCGATTCCAAGGGACACTGGGACGGCGACACCCTCATCATCGAAAGCACCAACTTCACGCACAAGATCGGCAGCTTCAACAGTCTCGGCGTCGCGCTCGGGTCCGGCGACACGCTGCGACTCGTCGAGCGCCTCACGCGCGTCGACGACGAGACGCTCCTGTATGAGTTCACCGTCGACGACCCCACGACGTTTATCGACACGTTCACCGCGGTGGTGCCGATGCGACGCTCCGACGCCCCACTCTACGAGTTCGCCTGCCACGAGGGGAACCGTGGTCTCGAAGGAATTCTTCGTGGGGCGCGGGCGCAAGACACCCGGGAAAGCTCCCTTCCGTAGGTCGCGCCAAGGAGGCCCCACAGGTGGCGGTCTCGATCTTGAGACGGCCGCGGCGTGACATGGCGGCACTCGACCGGCTCGAGTGGCCCGCGCGTCTTGCCATTGTGCGGTATGGCGTGCGCGTCGGCCTGTGCGCCACCGACGCCCGTCTCCTGGATGGCGTCGAGGACTATCTACCGCCAGGATTCCGCCCGTGTCGGTTGCGTGAGGTCGACTGCCTGTTTTCGCTTCGGCTCACGCCGTCAGGGGAGGTGCCGGTCGAGACGGAACTCTGCCGCGACGGCGAGCCGCTCGTCCGAACCGATGTGCGGGACGTCGTGCTCCTCGCCTTGGAGTCGGCGGTCCGGTTTTAGGTGGCGTTGCGCACGCGGGAATGACCCGATCGCCTACGATCGACTTGCGTGACTCGGCGCGAAGCGCGGGCCACTCCTCTCCTCCGTGCGGGTTCGAGTAAGGGCGGTCGATCGCGATCTCTCGTCGCGTGTGCCCTGACGCTCGGTTGTCACAACATCGGCGGAATGAGAAACATCGCGATCACGGTCACGACAAACAGTGCCAGCGCGATGAGGCCCGTGTAACCGAGGACGTCTCCGAACTTCATGCGGGTGACGGTCAAAATCGGAATGGCCCAGAACGGCTGGATCAGGTTGCTGGTGGAGTCGCCGTACGCGTACGCGAGGACGGTGGTCGTCGCCGAGACCCCCAATTCTCTGGCGGCCGGGAGGAGATAGGGCGCCTCGATCAGCCACTTCGACCCCCCCGACGGGACGAACACATTCACCATGCCCGAGTAGAGGTAGACGATCGCGGGGAAGGTGTCGGTCGTGGCGACCTGGACGAACAGTGAGCCCAACCAGTCGCCGAGTCCAGTGCCGTTGATCACCCCGAAGATGCCCGCGTAGAACGGAAACTGCAGAATGACGCCTGACGCCGTGCGGGCGCCATTGCTGAACGCCTTCACCAGGTTGGCTGGGGTGCCCTGCAGCAGCATGGCGCCGATGAGGAACACGGCGTTGTAGGCGTTGATGGTCCAACTGGCCCCGAATCCTCGGGTCATGATCGAGTGGCCCAGGGGGTAGCCAATCAGGACAGCGGCCAGGAAGATCCAGCCACGGTACGATTCCAGCTGAGCCGCTGGCGTCGTGGGTGTGGCTTCGTCCTCCAGGGAGGGCATGATGGCGTTCAATTCGTCCTCGGTCAGCGTCCGCGCGTTCTGTCGCGGATGCAGGATAGCCACCATTACCAGCGCCACGGCGGCGACCACCGTGAGATAGATGAGGTTGAACGAGTTGAACAGCGTTTCCGTGACCGGCAGGATCCGATCGAGCAACGGCTCGGTGCCCGGTGGTGGCGTGGTGATCGGATTCCCGGGCGTGGCCAGGATGAGCGGGGCCGATCCCGACAGACCGCCGTGCCAGACGGTGCCGATGCCCAGGTAGGCGGCGGCGATCATGAGTCGGATGTCAGCCTTGGGATTCCGTTTGGCCACGAACGGTACGAACAACGCGGATGCAACCACGCTGGCGGCCCAGTTGAAGTACGCGATGACCATCGAGTACGCGCCGAGCAAGACCACCGCCTGCACCGGCTTGGCGACATCCGGTCGACTGGCGAGCCAGTCGAGGAACCGGTAGGCCGGCCGGGACGAGACGCAGGCGTGGGCGGCAATCATGGCGATGGTGAACTGCATCGCCAGTTCGAGCAGCGACCACATCCCCCCGCCCCACGCAAGCACCGTCTCGTTGAGGCCGGCGCCGGCGCCCAGGATGGCGAGCAGAATCGCCAGCACCGTCAGCATCATGCACACGACCCACGAATCGGGGATCCACCGCTGGGTGAACCGTGACAGGGTTTCGCCGAGATTGCCGACCAGGCGAATGAGCGCAGCCATGGTTAGGGTTAAGCGGTCGTCGCCGCCGTTGGGTTCTTGGCGGCGAGGAGACAGAGCAGGGATATGACGGAGAGTACCGCGGCGCCGAAGAACGCGTACTGGTAGTTGCCGAACGTGTCAAACACGAACCCGGCGAGTTGCGAACCAGCCACCGCCGCGATGCCCCAGGCCAGGAACAACAGGCCGTAGTTCACCCCGAAGTGCTTGGTGCCGTAGAAGTCGGCCGAGGTCGCGGCGAACACCGCTAGCAGCGTGCCGTAGCAGTAGTAGACGGCAAACACGCCGACGACGAAGAAGAGCACATTCGACCCGAACAGATACAATGCGGGCATGGCGACGGCCGAGACCACCACCATCAGTTTCAGCACGTTCAGACGTCCGAGGTTGTCGGACATGGCTCCCGAGAGGACCCGTCCGGTGGTGTTACCAATCGCCCCCACGACCAGACCGATGAGGGCCACGCTCCCGATACCCGCCTCGGTGCCGAACGGCACGAGCTGACTGATGAGACCCAGGCCCGCGACCGCGCCGAAAAAGAAGGCGAGGAATAGGAAATAGAACGAGCTGCCACGCAGCATCTCGGCCGGTGTGGTCTCGCCACCGACTCGAGCCACGGCCGCCTTGATCTGGGTTGGGTCCCAGCCGGCCGGCGTGTAGCCGTCGGGCGCCGGCTTGAGCAACCAGGCGCCCACGAGCGACAGCACCAGGAAGACCGCGCCGTAGATGCGGAAGGTCGACTCCCAGCCCACGCTGGGGATCAGGAGTTCGGCTGCGATCGGTCCAAAGATCCCGGAGCCGGCGCCGTAGCCCCCGACCGCGATGCCGATGGCCAGTCCGCGCTTGTCAGGGAACCACTTTGTGACGACCGGCGTGGCGATCGAATAGCCGATGCCGTTGCCGGCACCGGCGAGCAGACCGTACGCGAGATACAGCACGGTCAACGACGAGGTATAGCTGGAGAGAAAGAAGCCCAGACTGAACAGCACCCCGCCGATGGCCGCCAGTGGCCGGAAGCCGACGATGGCGTGCAGCCGGCCAGCGATGACGAACGTCACCGCCATGGTCAGGATGCCGATGCTGAACACCCACGACGTCTGCTGGCGTACCCAGCCGAATTCCTGCTCGAGCGGCAGGACGAACACGCTCCACGAGTAGAAGGTGCCCAGGACGAGGTTCAGCATCGTGCCGCCGATCAGCGGCATCCATCGGTTTGCGGGTGTGTGAGCCATGGGGTTCTCTGTCCTCCCGTTCCGCTCGGCCGTGTTCCAGAGCCACTCAGCCTACTTCATCGTCGGCATGCTCAGGCTCACGGCGTCTCGCTGTTCGGGCCAACGCGCGGTGATCACCTTGGTGCGGGTATAGAAGCGAACACCGTCCGGGCCGTGGACGTGCAGGTCGCCAAACAGTGAGCCTTTCCAGCCACCGAACGAGAAGAACGCCATCGGCACCGGAATGGGCACGTTGACGCCCACCATGCCAACTTGGATCTGGTTCGCGAACCGACGGGCGGCCGCGCCCGACCGGGTGAAGATGGCCGTGCCGTTGCCGTACGGGCTGTCGTTCACGATGCCAATCGCGTCAGCCTCGGTGTCGGCGCGCACGACCACCAGCACCGGTCCAAAGATTTCGTCGCGATAGACCGACATGTCGCGGCGCACGTGGTCGAACAGCGTGGGGCCCACGAAGTGGCCCCCCTCGTGTCCGTCGACGCGCAGCCCGCGGCCGTCCAGCACGACCGACGCGCCCTCGCGTTCACCGGCTTCAATGTACCCGGACACGCGCTCCGCATGGTCCGCCGTGATCAGGGGTCCCATCTCGACGCCGTCGCGTTGGCCGGGACCGACGTCGAGGGCCCGTGCCCGCGCCGCCAACCGCGACACGATTGCGTCGCCGGCCTCGCCCACGGCCACCACGGCCGAGATTGCCATGCACCGTTCGCCGGCTGATCCATAGGCGGCTCCGATGAGCGCGTCGGCCGCCGCGTCGAGGTCGGCGTCAGGCAGCACGACCGCGTGATTCTTGGCACCGCCCAGCGCCTGGACCCGCTTGCCGGCGGCGCACGCGGTCTCGTAAACGTGTCGCGCAACCGGGGTGGACCCAACAAAGGATACAGCCGCGACATCGGGGTGACGCAGGATTGCGTTGACCGCCTCCTTGTCGCCGTGGACGACGTTCAGCACGCCGTCCGGGAGTCCGGCTTCTCTCAGTAGCTCCGCCATCAGCATGCTGGCCGACGGGTCTTTTTCCGACGGCTTCAGCACGAAGGTGTTTCCGCACGCCAGCGCCACCGGCACCATCCAGAGCGGGCACATGATGGGAAAGTTGAACGGGGTGATCCCGGCGCACACTCCCAGGGGCTGCCGGGTACTATGGGAATCGATACCGCTGCCGACGTCTTCGGCGTGCTCCCCCTTGAGGAGGTGGGGGATGCCGGTGGCGAACTCCACCACTTCGAGCCCGCGTTGCACCGAGCCGGCGGCATCCGGCAGGGTCTTCCCGTGTTCTTCGGTAATGACGGCGGCCAAGTCTGGGGTTCGCCGCTCCAGTAGATCTCGGAACCGCATCAGGATGCGGGCCCGGCGCAACGGCGTGGTGGCGCGCCAGGATGGAAACGCTGCGCGCGCGCTGGACACCGCGTGATCGATGTCGGCGTCGTTGGCAAATGGCACGGTCCGTACGACTTCGCCGGTCGCCGAATTGGTCACCGCGCCTTCGCGCGAACCCTGCCCGGCTCGGGGTTGCCCCTCAATCCAAAACGGCACGGTCGACACCGCGGTCTTTGTGGTCATCCCGGCTCCCGGTTGGTCTCGCGTGGCGGCGCGTAGGATGATGCGGATGTGCCCCGTCCGTCAAGCGGGCTCGGATTAGGCTGCCCTTGGGTGGCGCCCAGAGACATCGGGTGGTCAGACCTGGCCCGCCGGCCCGCCCGCCCGCGGACACACCGGATAGCGGTCAACCCCCGGAGGGCGTAATCCATTGAACAGAAGAGGCTTGCGTTCTTGACGAGTTCACGAGCGCAGCCGTACAATCGCGGTTTCGTGACGGCGCCACGCATCATATTTGGGGTCTTGTGGCACACGACGGTCGTGAGGGAGGCGGGGCAGAAACGATGATGTGGAGACGTGCAATCACGGCGACCGCGGGCGTGCTCGTCGCGGCGGTAGTCCTGGTGGTCGATCACGGCCCTGTGCGGGCCCAGGCCGGCGTGACCGGCGACTGGGACATAGAACTCACCACACAGACCGGCGTCACCACCTGGCAGGCGCGGTTCGAGCAAGAGGCTGACCAACTGGGCGGCGAGATCGACCTGGGCGACAACGAAGTGCTGTCCGTGGACGGCACCATCGAGGGGTCGACGTTGCAGTTTGTCATCATCGTTCCGGACCTCGATGGCGACCAGCCGATCAACTTCGAAGGCGAGTTGGCCGGAGACACTATCACCGGGGCCGAGGGCAAGTTCTCCTGGTACGGGACGGGCGTCTGGGTCGCGTCACGCAAGTAGGTCACCCAGCCGGCGGCCGACGCTGCCCTACGGCGTCGGCCCGCAGATCCGCCGCCTGCTTGACACCCTTTTTCGGCATCTGCCAAGATTGGCCGTTTGATCTCTTTAATTTGTGGTGTGGCCGTGGCGGGCCAATGGGGTGATCGCGCCGTCCGGCGCGCACGCCCGTTACGAGACGTGGTATCGCTCCGAAGGGGGGTCGTCATGGTGAAGCGCTTTGCAGGTACGTTGGTGGTGGCTGCGCTCGTGGGTACTGCGGTCCTCTGGCTCACGACGCCAAGTCGAGCCGCCGACGGCGCCATCACTGGCGCGGTCACCAGCTCGAACGGTCCGGAGGCCGGGGTGTGGGTCATCGCGGAGACGACCGACCTCCCGACCAAATTCATCAAGACGGTGGTCACCGACGACGATGGCCGCTACCTGGTCCCCGATCTGCCTGAGGCGTCATACAAGGTGTGGGTGCGCGGCTATGGTCTTCTCGATTCGGCCGGGGTGACCGCCGAGCCGGGCGAGACGGTGCCGCTTGACGTCACCATTGCGGCCACGCTGGCCGACGCCGCGAAGATCTACCCGGCCAACTACTGGTATTCGCTCATCGAGCCGCCGGCGTCGAGCGAGTTTCCCGGCACGGGCGACGATGGGAACGGGATCGCTGCCACGCTACAGCATCAAGAGCAGTGGGTCGACGTCCAGAAGCAGGGCTGCATGCTCTGCCATCAGCTTGGCAACCGCATCATCCGCGAGATCGACAACCTTGAGCAGTTCGACTCGACGCTGGCTGCGTGGGACCACCGCGTGCAAATGGGTCAGCGCGGCTCGCAGATGACCAACGTCATGAACCGATTCGGCCGCCAGCGGGGTCTGCAGATGTTCGCCGACTGGAGCGAACGGATCGCCGCCGGTGCCGTCCCGCCGGCGCCGCCGCGGCCCGCTGGGGCGGAGCGCAACGTGGTCATCTCGATGTGGGAATGGGGCACCGAGATCGACTACATCCACGATGAGATTGCGACCGACAAACGGAACCCACGAGTCAACGCGAACGGTCCCATCTACGGCGTGAATATCTCGAACGACGAGCTGGCGATGCTCGATCCGGTTACTAATCTGGCCACCAATCTGAGTGTGCCGCTACGCGTCGATCCGGATACGGTGCCGGGAATGATTGCGCAGTCGATGCCGGTGCCGTCGCGCATGTTCGGCGACGAGCTCCTCTGGAAAGATCCGGCCAACCCGCACAACCCGATGATGGACCAGAAGGGCCGGGTGTGGATGACCTCCGCGATTCGGAATCGAGCCAATCCGGACTATTGCAAGGCGGGATCGGACAATCCGTACGCCCGGTATTTCCCGCTGGACAGCGGGTTCCGGTCCGCCGTGTTCTACGAGCCGGACACGCAGAAGTTCGTGATGATCGATACGTGCTACGGCACCCATCACCTGCAGTTCGCCGAGGACGAGAACGACACGGTGTACTTCAGCGGTGGCGGACAGGTCATCGGGTGGCTCGATACGAAACTCTACGACGCCACCGGAGACGAACGGGCCGCACAGGGTTGGTGCCCCACCGTGCTCGATACCAACGGGGACGGCGTCATTACGAAGCCCTGGAACGAGCCGGCCCGCCGCGGCCAGACGGCGACTCATGACGCCAGTCGAGACACGCGGGTGGTGGTGGGCAGCTACGGGGTGATCGGTGACCCCACCGACGACAAGGCGGTCTGGATCAGCTCCAATCGATTCCCGGGACGTCTGGCGCGCCTGCACGTTGGCGATAATCCACCCGAGACCTGCCTGACGGAGGTGTTCGAGGTGCCGTCGGTGCTGGATGCCACGGTTCCGAAGGAGAAAACCGGGTTTGGCTCACGCGGTCTCGACATCGATCGGGACGGCGTTATCTGGACGGCGCTGTCGGGTAGCAGCCACTTCGCCAGCTTCGATCGGACCAAGTGCCAGGTCCACAACGGGCCGACGACGATCGAGGGACGGCACTGCGTGGATGGCTGGACCCTGTTCCCGACACCCGGACCGGTTGTACAAGGCACCGACGTCCGTGCCGACTACCACTACTACAACTGGGTCGACCAGTGGAACACGCTCGGGCTTGGTGAGGATGTCCCGATCGCGACGGGGTCGAATTCTGATTCGCTGCTGGCCTTGGATCCCGACACGGGCAACTGGACGGTCTTGCGGGTGCCGTACCCGCGCGGATTCTTCACGCGGGGGCTCGACGGCCGCATCGACGACCCGAACACGGGCTGGAAAGGACGCGGAGTGTGGGCCACCTACGGCGAGGCGGCCACCTGGCACATCGAAGGCGGTCTGGGGGTCAAGCCGGGTATCGTGAAATTCCAGGTACGCCCAGACCCGCTGGCGAACTAGCGCCGCTGAGGGTGTGGATCTCGGGGCGTTTCTAAGTTTTCTCTATGGCGCGGATGAACAGGCATAAGTTAATGAGAAGAGTGAAACAGACGGATACATATTTGGCGGTGGCTACGGTGGCGCTGCTGTTCCTCGTCGCCCCCGCCAGCTCGGCCGGCCAAGGGGCGACGGGATCCATTGGTGGCACGGTCGCAGACGAAAGCGGCGGTGTCATGCCCGGCGTCACGGTGGGCGCGTCCATGGGCGGTGCCACGCGCTTCGGGGTCAGCGATACGCGGGGCCGGTTTGAGATTGCCGACTTGGCGACCGGGCGCTATGTCGTCGAGGCCGTGTTGTCCGGCTTCCGCGGCGACACCGTGTCGGTCACAGTGACCGCTGGCGTGACCTCTGGGGTCAACCTCAGGTTGGAGATCGCTCCTCTGGCCGAAACGGTCACCGTGACCCGCACCGAGCAGACGCTGTCTGGTGTTCCGAACTCGATCGCGGTGGTGGAGCGGGACCAGATCGAGTTCGCCGAGCGTCGCACGTCGCTCGACGAGTCGCTGCGTGGCATCCCCGGGTTGTTCGTGCAGAATCGCCGGAATTACGGCTTGTCGGGTGGCATTGGCATCAGCATCCGAGCGCCGCAGCCTCGGTTCGGTCTGCGTGGCGTCGCCATCATCCAGGACGGGATTCCGATCACGACCGCCGACGGCACCACGGAGCCGGGCAACGTCGATCTAGGGTCGGTGGGGCGCATAGAAGTCATTCGCGGTCCCAGTTCTGTCTTGTACGGGAACTCGGCTGGCGGGGTGATCAACCTCACCACCACGTTCGACCGGTCGCGCCGGCTCACCATCCGGCCTGACGTGCAGTTCGGCAGCTATGGCTACAACCGGCAGCAGATCCGGGCCGACGGTGGCAACGCCAAGACGCAATTCATGTTCAGCGCGAGTCGGTTCGAAACCGACGGATTCCGCGCGAACAGCCATGCGGAAATCATCCAGACGAACCTTCTGGTGCGCCGCGAGTTGGGACCGAACACCGAACTGCGTGGCGTGTTTAATTTCAACGACACGCCCTACGCCGAAAGTCCAAGCTTTCTCAATGAATCCGACGCGCGGAGCGACCCGCGCAGGGACAGTGCCGGCGTGTGTCTGTCCGGCGCCTGTATGGCTCGGGGCGTCGCGTTGTCACGTAATTGGGGCGAGGGTGCGAGACAGGGGCAGGGCGGCCTGACCCTCGAGCATCGTTTCAGCGAGACCGATCGTCTCCGAGTCACCGGGTGGGGCATGTGGCGAAGTCTCGACGCGGTCGGGGCGTTTCGCAACGTCGAGCTTGGTCGTAACGGGTTCGGATTTCGGTCGGAGTATCTCGGTGGGACACAGGCCGGCACGGTTGGCCTCGATTGGGCGGCGGGGTTCGATGTGGCGTCGCAGCAAGACGATCGGATGGAATTCGGTCAGGTGGCTCCCGCGGTGAGCGGGGGACGAGCGACGAGCGGGTCGCTGCGAGTCGACCAGACGGAGGACGTCTTGTCCGCGGGGCCATTCGCGCAGATCGGGATCTCGCCGAACGACCGGGTTCGGTTCAGCGCCGGTGTCCGGTGGGACTACTACGACTTCACCGCGGGTGACCGCAAGCTCGACGACGGCGACCAATCCGGCGGCCGGACCATGAGCCAGGTCAGTCCGTCCGTCGGGGTCACCGTGGCCGCGGCGGAAGGCGTGAATCTGTTCGGCAATGTGGCGACCGCTTACGAGACGCCAACGACCGTCGAGTTGTCACAATCACCAACCGGCGCCGGCGGGTTCAATCAGGAGCTCGGTCCCCAGGACCTGACCAGTGTCGAGTTCGGGGCGCGCGGGTTGATCAGTCCGGCCCGGCTGCGATACGAGGCGACCGTGTTTGTGTCGACCGTCGACAACGCCCTCGTGTCGTTTCAGAACCCGGATGATCAGACCTTCTTCCGCAATGCCGGTAAGTCGTCGCGTGACGGGGTGGAGTTGGCGCTCGAGTGGGTGCCGACGTCCAGCTTCAATACCCGCGTGGCGTACACGTATCAGGACTTCGTGTTCGAAGAGTTCGCGACCGGCGGCAATGATTTTGCCGGCAACCTTGAGCCGGGCGCCCCGCCGCATCGCATGTTCTTCGGCGCCAACTACATCGCGCCCTTCGGCTTCCGGTCCGGGGCGACCGTGCGCTGGGTCGACAAGTTCGTCGCCAACAATGCCAACACTGTCTACAACTGGTCCTATGCCGTCGTCGACCTCCGTTTCGGATACGACGGCCAGTGGGGCGGGGTGGACGTGCGGCCGTTCCTCGGCATCGACAACCTGCTCGACGAACGCTACAACTCGTCGATCATCACGAACGCGTGGGGGGGGCGGTACTTCGAGCCGTCGCCAGACCGCGAGTTCTACGTTGGTCTCACGATTGGGACCGGCGTGCGCTAGCGGCTAGAGCACGCGCCGCGGTCGCGCCGTGACGGCGTCCGACCGCGCGGCCACACGTCCTTCGATCCCCGCGGCCGATGACCGGTGGTCGATGACGAAGACGACCCGAGGCGGCCGGTCGGGATCAGAGCGGTGTCACGCCGCCTGTCGAGCAGACCACGGAAGGGAGAGCACGCAGATTCATGACCGTCCAACCCGCTCAAGAGATGGGTTTCGACCGCGCCAACGAAGTAGTTCAACGGTTCCAGAAGGAGTCCACCAAGTGGCTCTACGGTCTCGATGAGGCTGCTCAAACACTTTCCTGGGCGTTCTTCACTCTCTTGCCGTATACGGACAAGCTGAGTCAGAGCAAGCTGCTGCGTCAGCCCCACGTGATGTTCAGGGGACCGACCGGCACCGGCAAGACCGACCTGGTCAGCGCCTGCGCGATGGCGATCGACGCCAAGTTCGAGCGCATCCAGGGGATGCCTACCTACATGCCCGAGGACATTCTGGGTTACGAGACCATCGTCGAGGAAACGGACGGCAGCCGCAAGCTGCAGTTCAAGCCGGGTAAGTTGATGGCGCACATCGTGCTCATCGACGAGGACAACCGGTTGTCGGGCAAGACCAAGGCGGCGGTGCTCGAAGGGATGGAGGAGAGCTCGGCCACCTTGAGCTCGGACTACGGCAACCTCGCCGAGGGCAAGATGTTGCCGCTGTTCCCCTTGTCGTGCGATTTTTCGGATATCACGGGGCCGCGCTTCTTCATGGTGATCTGCACCGAGAACATCTTCGGTGAAGAGGAAGGGACCTTCGCCAATCCGGTGGCGCAACTGGACCGCACCACGCTGTCCATCAATATGATGGATCCGGAGAGTGAGGAGGACGAGTACAAGATCAGCGCGCGCAACGTCGTCGGCAAGAAGGTTGAAAAGCTGACCGACCTGTACGAGGTGCTCGAGATCGCCCAGTACATCTACGACAACGTCGAGATGTCCGAGTACGGCCAGCAATATAAGGTGCGGCTCATTCGCAACACTAGGCCCCATCGCGTGATGGGGCGAGCCGCCCGGACGGTCAAGGAATACATTCGGGTCGGTATCTCGCCACGGGTTCATTTTCATATCGAAGCGGTCGCACGCACGTTCGCGTTCTTCAACGGCGACATGAAAGTCACGCCGGATCACATCAAGGCGGTGGCGCGTCCAGTGTTGGCGCATCGCCTGGTGCTGCGCGAGGGCATGGAGTTCTCGGTTGACAAGGAAGAGCTGCTGCAGCAAATACTGCGGGACATGGAGGTTCCGCCGTGGAAGTAGAGGAACTTTATGCTCGGTTTCGTGACATCAAGCACGGCATCCGAGCCCGAAAGCCCTCTACGAGCATGCACTTCGGCGAGCACAAGAGCGGATACAAGGGAGCTGGCTACGATATCGTCGGGGTCGATCAGTGGAGACCGGGACAGCCGCTAAAGGACGTCGCATGGAATCTCAGCATGCGTACCTATCCGGAGAAGCTGTACCGGATCGAGCGGATGGAGCCCAAGGAGCTCCGCACGCTCATCGTGTGCGACCTGTCGTATTCCACGCTGTTTCGGGTGTCGCAGGCGTCGACCAAGGCGCTGCTGATGCTGGATCTCCTCGGCAACATCGGGCTGACCCGGTCGAACGTCAGGGACCCGGTGGGGTTGCTGGGGTACTCCGATCGCATCGAACTCTTCATGCGGCCAAAGCTGGGATCGTCGCAGATCTTCCACATGGCCCATCAGATCTTCGACAAGCTGAATTTCGAGCGCGAGTTTCCCTCGAAGCGGCCGGCCCACCTTCGGGTGGCGCTCGATTTCATGTTGGCGCGGCTCAAGAACCGCCACTCGGTCGTGCTGTTGACCGACCTCGTGGACATCGTGAACGACCCGGACGCCATCGACTACAAGCGCCTGAGGACACTCGGCTCGAAGCACGATATGATCGTGCTCATTCTTGATGACCCGAACGAATTTCGCGTCAAGAGCCGATTCGGCTATATCCGAATCTCGGATATGGAGACCGGCAAGCAGACCGTGATCTCAGCCCGCAAAGCGGCCGCCATCCGTCGTCGAATCGAAGAGGTGCGCGAAACCGTGGTCTACAGGTTGAAGCGGAAGACCGGCATCGATGCCTGCGTGCTGACACCGGATAATCACATCGAGGAGTTGCCAAAGTTCCTGATCTCTCGCACTGCACGGTAATGGACCAACAAGTGGACATGACAGGCACCGTAAGCATGCCAAGCACGATACGCACCTCTACGATCGCTCTCAGCGCCCTGTTCTTGGTAGCCACGGCCGCGCTGGCCCAGCCGCCGGTGGTGGATGACGTCCCGATGGGGCCGGTACGGGTCGAGACCCTGGAACTCGAGCCCACGGTCGTCAAGACTGGTGATCTGATTCTTCAACGCTATCGCCTCCGGTTTCCGGATCTGGTCGCGGAAGGACAGGAAATCATCATCCTCGAAGACCGCGTGGCGCCAGAAGCCTTGCCCGTGCACCCCTTCGAAGGGGTGTCGCTGACGGTCGACAAGGACCTCGTGGAGGGCGAACACATCTGGGAGTTCGAGTACGGGTTTCGGCTGGTCGACCCGAACAAGATGACCTATCTCCTGCCGAACTTCAGCTTCTACTACCTCGTGCGTGACCTGGGCGAGGATATCGAAGACGCCGAGGTGCAGCAGGTCGACGGCGGACAAGGGCTCGTGCGCTATGTCACGTCGATTACCGATGAGCCGCTGTTGAACATTCGCGACACTATCGAGCTCGGCGCCTTCGCCGGACGGGCCACCTTCTTTCAGACGCTTGGCTGGGCGGTGGCTCCGTTGCCGCTTCTGCTCTGGTTCGTCATGCTCGTGCGGTTCGCGCGCAAGCCAAAGGCCGTCTCGCTGGAAAAACAGCAAGAGGCCGACGAGCTGGCGAGACTCGAGGCGCAGATTCCGGTGCAGCCGTCGATCTGGGAGGCGCGCCGCGCAGTGAATCGCGAGCTGAAGACGTTGCAAGATCTCCCGCCCGGGGCTGACACCGCGCAGCTCGCCGGCTACGAGCGGGGTATGGTGCTGGCGTTGCGCGACTATCTTCTCGCCGATGTTCCGGGGCTGGTCCCCGGCGACACGGCGCTGGACATGCAGCGCCAGGTCGGCGAGTTGAAGGATAGTCACCGCCGGGAGGCGCTCGGGGTGCTGACGGACCGTCTCGTCGACTATCAACGGGGGCTCGAGACCAGCGGGGCCGCGCCTATCGACAGCCCACCGCTGGAGTCCGATGTACTCGCTGACGCCCTCAAGAAGCTGCGACCGCACGTTCGGCTCCTGAACAACATCAAGTCGCTGGTGGGACGGTAGAGCGGCAAGATCGAGGAAGCGGTAACGACGATGTTGATGCCCTGGAACCAGTTGGTCTCGTTCCTCGACTCGGGGATACGCGAGCTGCTCGAGACCGACTTCCAGCAGATCCGCTATGGCGACGTCGGAATGGCCGTGGCCCTGGCGATCGCCGTCAGCGTCATCCTGATGCTGACCCTGATGCGTCTGGCTGCGATCCGGAAGCGTCATTCGCGGCAGCACTCGGGGTACGTTATTCGGCCCGCGCATCGCAAGCGCCTCTGGATCCGGGCGCTGCACACGGCGCCCAAGGCATTCTTGGCCGCCGCGCTCGCGATGTTGATTTTTTCGGTCGCCGACCCATTCCTGACCGCCACCGAGGAAGTAAGCGGCTACGTCGAGTCGCGCGTGCGTATCGATCTCGTCGACACCTCGGGGTCGATGGCGTGGGAGTTCCCCGACACCAACAAGTCGAAGGCCGAAGTCGCGCGAGACGCCCATCTCGAATTCCTC
>Ga0315338_1001096_pt1 | contig 39409 bp, 26 predicted proteins | sample ASW8metaG_FD_204518 | JGI IMG/M metagenome (GOLD analysis project Ga0315338, IMG submission 204518) | Ammonia-oxidizing marine archaeal communities from Monterey Bay, California, United States - ASW #8 | ecosystem: Environmental > Aquatic > Marine > Coastal | place: USA: California | collected... | reverse complement strand
AAGGTTACTCTGCTTACGCAGGGTTGGGTTGTCACTGATAGAATTTACCCCGGCGACACGCCCGCTGTAGGTAACGTAGCTTATGTACACCACAGTGGTTACATTTCAAGCGTTATTACTGCCGCCAAGGGTCAGTTCGACAGAAGCATGCCAACCAACCTCGCTGTTGGTCGTTTCATCTCCAAGAAGGATGAAGATGGCTATGCTAAGGTCTCGATTAACCTTCCCAACCAAACACACCAGTAAGCCTCATATAGGAGATAATAAAAATGGCTAATACTTTCCAACGCCCAGACGAGCAGTTTATTTCACTGCTAAAACAATCTGGTAGCGCAAACAAGGCTGAAGCTCTTGAAGCTCAGCACGAGATTGCCAAGGCTTTGCAAGAGCCGCTCCGTCAGGGCGTTCTTGTTGGCGATATTCTTGGTAATATTTTCGAAAGCGTAGTGATGGAGCCGGGCACTACCTCTGAGTTCCCGCTTGATCTACTTGCTCCGGGCGAAGAAGATGAATTCGTCGCTTATACTAATCCCGGCCATGGCCGAATTCCCGAGCGTCAGGTCGAAGGCGATTATGTAATGGTCCCGACCTATAGCATTACAGCCTCCATCGATTGGCTGTTGCGCTATGCTCGTGAAGCCCGCTGGGATATTGTTGGCCGCGCTATGCAAGTGCTTGAAGCTTCATTCGTCAAGAAGATGAATGATGATGGCTGGCACACCGTCCTCGCCGCTGGCGTTGACCGTAACATCATGGTTTATGACGCTGATGCAACTGCTGGTCAGTTCACCAAGCGCCTTGTTTCCTTGATGAAGACTGTCATGCGTCGTAACGGCGGTGGCAACTCAGGTTCTTTGGTTCGCAGTAGACTGAGCGATCTTTATCTCAGTCCAGAAGCCCTAGAAGATATTCGAAACTGGCAGGTGGATCAAATTGATGAGATCACCCGCCGCGAGATCTTCACGGCTGCTGACGGAGGAATTACTCGGCTATTCCAAGTAAACCTCCACGATATTGATGAGCTTGGAGAAAGCCAAGAGTATCAAAACTTCTTCACCAGCCAGCTTAGTGGTAGCCTTCAGGGCAGTGACCTTGAGTTGGTTGTTGGTCTTGACCTAAATAATAGAGATTCCTTTATTATGCCAGTCAAGCAGGAAGTTCAGATCTTCGAAGACGATAACCTTCATCGTCATCAGAAGGCTGGCCTTTACGGCTGGGCAGAGCTTGGCTTCGCGGTTCTAGATAACCGTCGAGTACTTCTAGGCTCCTTCTAGTCAACTGCGGCTAAAGAGTAAAAAGGAACCGCTTCGCACTCTCGGTAGTGCGGGGCGGTTTTTTTATTGAAATATGGTGTATAATATAGTGAGTACGTGCTATTTGGGAGGTAGATATGGCAGGAATATCTGATTATTTAGAGTCGGGCATTATCAATTTGATATTTAGGAGCAACACCAACAGTTTTGCAACCCCCGGCAATTTATCCATAGCTTTATGTTCAGGGGTTCCCCAAGACCACCAAACGGGGTCTACTATACCAGAAATAGCCAGCGGTGTTGCGGGAGTGTCAAATGGGTACAAAAGATACAACTTAGATTCTCCTCGTGGGTCAGGCGATGTTGTGTGGAGTCAAGTTAGTAGCAGTGGCGTTACTAATAATTTCAAAAAGATAAGCTTTCCGGCGTGTAGTAATACTGCTTGGGGTCTTATATCCGGCGTGGCTATCTGTAATAAATCTGGGATAGGTACAGGCCAGATGTTGATGCACGGGAGGCTAGCGACACCCGTTACGATTATAACCGGTGAAACATTTGCATTTAATATTGGCGATTTAGAAATAAATCTTTTCTAGAGGGGTTATCAAATGGCTTGGACAGATGATATGCCTACCATAGTTAGGTACTTAATAAACGATCTTGATTCAACAAACTACGCATATTCTAACGGACGGGTAAAACAGACAATTGTTGTTGCGGCTCAACTAGTTTTAAACGAAATAGATTTTGACAAAACTTATACCGTAACAATAAGTACATCTGGTATCAGTCCAGACCCCACAGCCGCGACCAAAGATGACGCATTTATTAACTTGGTGTCTTTGAAGTCGGCGTGTTTAATTGCTTCAAGCGAGCTTAGAACCAAAGGGTTGGATGCTATCAGGGTCTCTGATGGTTCATCTTCTATAGACGCCGGTGGAATTCTTAGAGGATTTGAGATTCTTAGCAAAGATTTATGCCAGCGCTATGAAAATGCTAAAATACAATACAAGGCTGGCAACAGTGTGGCTGGTCAAGCAATTCTTTCTCCTTATGAATCTCCCAATTTCCCCGTAGTGCATGGGGAAGGACATAACACAAGAACTGGATATTTTGAATAGGAATGGATAAATGGCACAAAAAAAACTAGCCGATCTTAAGTCGGAATATAATGCTAACTTGGCCGATAACGATACCGGATCTATATCGGCTCAGGATGTAAGAGATGTCCTTACTAATACGGCAGACTCTATTATTCCGATTATGGCAAGTGGTGCTGATGTTTATTTTTCGAACCGCTACCAAGGCGTAGGCACTAGTGTAGATTTTAGGCCTAGCGGAGATCTATCTCCCAATAGAATAATCGCTAGTCTTGTTGGGCAGTGGGGCGGTAATGATGTCGCCGCCATTAAGTTTAGGTCTGGATCTACTTCCCCAACCACGGGGGCGATTGCTTTTTACACTGCCGCTTCTGGCAACCCCAACCCATCGGGGGCGGAATGGCCTCGTCAAATGCATAAGAGGATGCAGATTAAAGAAGACGGCCGTTTGGAGATTATTGGAAGCGGACTTGGGCACGTCGGGCTTCATTACAATAGAGTGCAGCATAGTGGCGTTGGAATATTAGTAGACCATATCTACGGTAACCATTTGGCTGCTCCGTGGAGCCAAAACATGGGAATTGGTCACTACAACTCTACAAACACTGTGTTTTCTCCGAGTCTTTCTATACAAGGTTCTGGAGAGGTAGTTGTTACTAGAGAAGGGGGATCTAGTGTTGCTAGCTCTGGGTGGGCTGAGCTACATTTAGAAAACAGGAACAATAGAAGCGTAGCTAACAATAACAACATGGGCCTTGGGTCTCGCATTGTCTTTAGAGGCTTCAAAGACGCTGGCAAGGGCAATTCTCAATCAATATACGCTATTGGTACAGATATAAAATCTGATAGCCGTAGCTCAATATCCAAAAACAATTTCTTTATTCAAGATCTGTATGCCCCTAGTACCCCCCACAGACTATACATTGATCCGTCTGGAAATATCGGGATTGGGAATATAGCCCCCAGCGGTAAATTACATATTACAGCCGGTGGGATATACAGTGGCGCTAGTGGCGTAGCTCTGTCGTTAGGCACTGAAGAATCAAGCACATATTTTGATTGGAAGCTTTCAAAACCAGCAACCGAATCAAACAACACCTATCTAACTCTAGACACTAGATATCCAGCAAAGAGAAACATTATTGCGGTGCAGTCAAATAGTAGTAGCAATTCGACACACGTTGGATTTGGCACTAGAACACCCCATGGGATAGTGGAAATTTCGCATGGTGGAGTTGGTCATTCTGGTTTGAACCTGACCAACACTGGGGCGGGTGGCAGAAGATGGACTCTGTTAAGTACCCACGGCGCGTCTACCGCATTAGAAGCCCCAGCCAACAAAGCCAGTGGTTGTTTTGTAGTTCAAGACTCAACAGCCAGTAGGACAAGATTTGCTATAGATGCTTCAGGAAACGTCGGAATTGGTGAAATACCACAAACCATTAAAGGAACGGCTACGAAAGCCTTGGTGTTTGGCGACAACGGCCAAAACGTATTGGCGACAAGTCTTAATACCGCCGGTCTTTTCGCTAAGGACACAGGAGGGGTCGTTAAGCTATACGCTTTTGACGAAGGTGGAAACCAAAACGCAATTAGTCCTCACGTCTTTAAAATGTTTGAACAGCCAGATCCAATGGCTTGGTCTTACTACGGTGTTAATCATTTAGTTGGAAAAGAAATTAATGTAGATGTTTACGGGGCTATTAAAGAGATTGAAGACTTGACTGGTAAGCAATTTATATTCACACAAGATATAGACGGAGAATAAAATGGCTATTGTTAAGAAAGTAATACTAGCTAATGCTATAAAAAATGGAACAGTTGTAACCGGAGTTGATCCTCTTGGGAATTTTAACACAATCGATCCATTTAGCGGCAAGGTTACAGCAACCTATACTAGCATGTCTAAAGGGTATGGCTTGGGTACTGATGGGGAAACCCATTTTCAATGGTTAAATGTCCACAGTTCTGGAGCCTTGCAGTCACTCTACAATACTAGATTTGACAATCCTAGATATTATACTGGTGATGCCGTTACGTAGGATTTTTAAAAGGATGCTATTATGTCCGATGACGTAATTTTTATACCTAGGTCTGGGGTAAGAGGCCAGATTGGCGCTACCACAGGCGTAGATGTTCATGGCAATAAGAAGACGCTACGAGATTACTATGTAGCGTCGGGAATAGACGCCACGTATTTCGGTAGGCTTGGCGATAGAAATGATGACATTAGACACTATAAAGGCGATGGGGCCGGTTAGTGTAAAAAATTGGAGAAATAATGGCTATTAATATTCCAGAGAGTATTTATACCAAGTTTAACGAAGTCGTTGATACGATGATTACTGAATTTGGTGTTGTTTGTACTTTGGTATATCCAGAAAAACAGGTCGCTTGCAGCAACTGTATTACGGCCACAATAGGTAGAAAGTCTGGCAATAGGTACAGAACCGGCGGCCCCATTCCTTTTGCTAGGGGGATGATCTGTCCCCTTTGTCACGGGTCAGGCTTTAAGTCTACTGAGAACACCGACGAAATAACAATGAGGGTTTACTGGAAGAAACAAAATTGGATTAAGACGGGCATTCAAGTGGATGCCCCCAATGATGTTGTCCAAACCATTACTTATTTAAAACACCTCCCAAAAATCAATAAAGCCAAAGAGGTATTGATAAACAAGAATATTCAGGGTCATGAAACGCTGAGATATATCAAAATGGGAGAATCTGTTACGAACGGATTGCAACATAATAGATATATCATTACCCATTGGAGACGGTCTTAATGGCTATAATTAACACAAGACTAATTGCGATTATTCAAGAATCAGATGCGGTGATTAACAAGAGAATTAAGCGGGCCATGTATGCAGACGTGACGAAAAGGTTTCAAAAAGCTCAGTCGTTGATACAAAACGCTCTGAAAATAGAAGTGGCGAAGTGGTTATCAAATTCTCCAGAGCTACAGTCTATACTAACCGGGTCATTAAGGGGCGATTTTGGCATTGTTAGTCCTTCCGGGCCAGTCAACGCAATAATTCAGTCTGTTTCAGAATCGGTAGACGTTGAATATCGCGCCTTGACTAAAAATTTGAGTGGCACAGTTTTGTCTATACGGATACAGCCTAAAAACCTCTCAAATATTCTAGGTATCATTCCCCCGGTCGTAACAGAGAAAGGCGAATCGCTACCTTGGATAGAATGGCTATTAAAGAGGGGTGACGATATTATTATTTCGGATTATCATGTTGTAGAGGGCGATCATGGTAGAACCGGAATGGCAACCATGAAACCCGGCGATAGCTATAAGGTTAGTAGAGTTAATCCGTCCTTTAGTGGAACAGAGGATGATAATTTCGTAACTAGAGCTTTAGACGGCAAGGAAATGGAAATAGCAAAAATTTTAGCTAGCAGCTTGCAGAAGGTGAAATAATGCCTGACTATACAGAGCTAAAAGGCTTTACTCAAATAGGTGACAACACTCTCACTTCCACAATTCAAGACAATGTCATTGAGTTTTTTGACTGGGGGCTTTTGAACAAGGGTAATTATTTTAACATAACTATACCTACTTCTGGGCAGTACGGTGGGGATAAACACAGGTTGCGCCTAGTAGACGACCCAAACTATACCAAGGGACAGGTGTGGGAGTCTTATAGATCTAATTGGGTTTGGCAGAGCGGGATTGATCAAATCGACGCCCCCGTTAATATATCTGGGGTTCATGTTAACGGAACATTTCACTCCAAGACTAGCACTGGTACTTACGCCCACCATGTAAACTATCCTTGGGGCAGGGTGGTATTTGATAGTGCTATTTCTACCAGCAGTACTGTTACTATGGAGTATAGCCATAAGTGGGTAAATGTTACTCATGCCAACAGTGTTCCGTGGTTTAGAGAATTGCAGTCAAGATCGATGCGTGTAGATAGCTCTCATTTTCTACAAGACGCATCTGGTGACTGGTCGCAATTGGCCGGTTCTAGATTTCAGCTACCAGCCATAGCGGTTGAAATGGTTCCCCGCAGAACATTTAAGCCGTATCAATTGGGTGGAGGCCAATATGTGACCACAGATGTTTTATTTCATATTTATGCAGAGGATGAATACACAAGAGATAAGTTAGTTGATATTGTTTCATTACAGGAAGACAAAACAATATACATGTTTGATACCAATAGGATGACAACGGATAATAGATTTCCGCTTGATTACCGAGGGGCTAAAGCTTCGGGCGCTTTAACATACCCGGATCTAATTAAACCAAGCGGATCTTCTTATGGAGATGGAACTTTCAATTCTGGGTTTAGGCCCGGTAGAAATACAAACAAACCGGACAAACTCAGATTTACCAATACAAGAAGTCAAGAGACTACGATGCTTAATCCATCATTGTATGGTGGACTAGTTCGCTGTGGAGCAGAAGTAATTATGCCGGGAATCTAGCTTTTTTGGTGTATAATAGTATAGCTAGCATTTCTGGATATTCAGAAAGACACTAAGGAGAATTTTTCAAATGGCCAATAATAAAAGAGTTTTTTGGGCCGTACAAGGTGTAGTGATCGGTGAAATGGGTGAGGCCACTGTCAATACTACATGGCCCTATGCCGATAAAACCAAGCTAAACCCTGTTCACGGTTTGCAGAGTGTTGGAATCACCACAACTTTCAATCTCGAACAAGTCTTTGAGATGGGTCAGTTGTCCCTATACGAGAACCTTGAAGAGGTTCCCGACGTTGAGGTTACCCTTGAAAAGGTTATCGATGGTTATCCTTTGCTTTACCACTTGGCGACTAGTAATCCCAGCGTTTCCGCTGGTACTGACACCCTAGTTGGTAGATCAAACGAGCGATGCGACTTGCGCATGGGTGTTTATTCAGACACCGCCAGTAAAGCGGGATCCGTTGCTCCCCAGTCTGAAGTTTACTGCTCAGGTATGTACGTGTCTTCAATCAGCTATACTATTCCAGTAGACGGAAACGCTACTGAATCATGTACTCTGGTTGGAAACCATAAGCAGTGGTATACCGGCGCTCCCGGCCCCCATGCCCTCGGAACCAACGATCTAGGTTTTGGTTCAGAGTCTTCCCCCTCTGGTGTCACCAGACGCCAGCATATCAACATGACCGCGAGTAAGCTACCAACGGATATTCCCGGTGTAGGTTCTGATGGTCAGATGGACAGCCAAGGGGGCGACATTCAGAACCTCCCTCATTCACATATTCAGACCCTTACGGTAAGTGCCGATCTTGGTAGAGAAGCCATTAGTGAGCTAGGCCACAAAGATCCGTATTGCAGATATGTAAGCTGGCCCGTAGAAGTTACCTGTGAGTTTGAAATCGTAACTGGTTCTGGCGACTATGTTGATGCGTTGCCCAACGCGACCAACCTAAGCGATCAAATAATCAGAATTAATCTTTCTGGTGTTGCTTCTGCTGGTGGTGGCGCTGGTCTAGTTTTGGACCTTGGCTCCAAGAACAAGCTAACGAGTGTTTCATACAGTGGTGCGGATACTGGCGGTGGAAATGCCACCACCTCATTCTCTTACTCCACCTTTAACGATTTGACAATATTCCACGTTCGTAATCCAACGAACTAAGAATTTTATAGCAGGCATTGGGGGGCGCTTCGGCGCCCCTCTGTGTCAGCGTTATTTTGCGATAGCCTCTGCGTTGCAGTCACATAGGATAGTTAAAAGGCAAGTTAAACAACGCTGACTTTTGGGAACTTATATTAGGAGACGGCATGTATACGGACAGATTATTCCCGCTTGAATTTCATAGGGCATTGTAATGCAATGGAATTACGAGATCGGGAATTTTTTGTATACCAGATAAGCGCAGGATATATTAAATATCGCGCTGAAAATCTAGTTTTGTATATACATGAACCAAATTTGGACGAATGTTACAGCGCTCAAGAAGTTTATAATCAAGCGTATGAAGAGGCCGAGCTTGAGGGAGTCTATACCATTGAAGAGATGTTGGACGTTCTAAGAAAAAATGAATTGTGGAGCGACAAAGACGAGGCTATTCTTAAAGGACTACCGAAAGAGATTGAAGACTTTAAAGTCAAAATGTTTGAAAATTTGATGAAAACAAAAATACGAGAAAGTCTTAGAGGACATCTAACAAAAGCCAAAAAACAATTTGAAGAGATTATTAATAAAAAACATGGCTATGATCTTTACACCTGTTCAGGATACGCTTCATATGCAAGAGCATGCTGGACAGTAGAACATTGCACGAGATTGGAAGGAGGATGTGTTTATAATTGGAAAGACGTTGGTCTTGCCGAAGTTATGAATTTCGCACAACAATCACGCCCATCGGAAGAACAAATCAGGGAGATAGCCAAAACGGACCCCTTTAGAACTTGCTGGGGAGCCTCTAAGGAGAAAACATTTAGCCAAAGAGGGGTCGAACTTACAGATGTCCAAAAAGGCTTAATACTGTGGTCAAAATTATACGATGGAATACATGAAAATCCAGATTGCCCTTCGGACGATGTTGTACAAGATGACGACCTTTTTGACGGATGGTTAATCCACGAGCGTCGAAAAAGAGAAACTGAAAAAAATCAAAATAGCGCGGAAGCATACGACATGGATGCAGACGAAGTGTTTATTCCAGTAGAAACAAGCGAAGATCAAAACCGAGTTAATGGCTTGAATGATCCAACATCCCAGATGGTGATACAACAAAGACACAATCAAATTCAAGACGCGAAGTCCATTAAGCATTCTGATTTGATCGACGTAAGAAGAGATTTGCAAATGAAAGCTAATGAACAATACAAAAATAAAGTGAAAGGCTGATAAGGATGACACAGTCGGAATATAATTATGATGATTTAATAAGGTCGTCTCAGACATATAAAACCGCTAAAGATGATAGATACAAGGAAAGCTCCAAAGATAAGCTTTATAAGATTGCCAAGAAAAAAATAGAAACCACTATGATAGGGGCTTTAAGCACCGTTGAAAAACACTTAGGATTTTTGTGGGGACACGATTCTCAAGAGGAGCTTAGTCCTGAAGAACAGCATATTAAATCTATCTATGATATGATAAGATCTGAAATATTGGATAAAGGAAACAGCCAAATAAGAAACTTGGAATCTGAGATGTCTCACTACGAAATCAAATGGTTAAGATACCATATGAATTTACCATTAATGTCGATGGATCTAAAGGAGGAAACCACCAATGGCGAAGATTAATAAACAGTTGGTTACAGGCAAGGATAACGACGGTAAGAAGCAAACCGTTGCTATTATAAAGCCAAGACCCACACACACCAGAGAAAGTCAAAAGGTCTATAACAGAGTGTTTAGAGACGCCCTAGAGTCTGGAGCGCTGTTGAGACAAAAGCTAGGCTCTTATATGGAAGAGCAAGGCCTGTGGAATGACGACAAGCAAAAAGAGTACGATAAAACGCTTGCTGCCATTCTAGATAAAGAAAAGGCCCTAAAGAAGGGCGGGATCAAGCTGTCTAAGGCCAAGGATATGGCTATTCAAATGGCCGAAGATAGAGTGGCTCTGAGAGATCTAATCGCTGAAAAAACAATGATGGACGCCAATACGGCTGAAGGCCAAGCCGACAATACTAGGTTTAATTATTTGATGGCGTGTTGTATTGTTGATCCAGACACTGGGAAGCCTATTTTTGCTGACGAAGATGGTAACCCCAGTCTTGAAGCTTATGAAGAATCTGCTGATAATGAGTACATTGCCGATGCTGCTAGCAAGCTGGCAGAAATGATGTACGGTCTGGACGATGATTATGAAGCCAACCTTCCAGAAAATAAGTTTCTCAAGAAGTTTAATTTTGTGAACGATGATCTAAAATTGGTTAATGAAGAAGGCCAGCTAGTAGACACAGAAGGAAGACTGGTTAACAAGGATGGTAGGTTTATTAACAAAGATGGTGATTTTATAGACATAGAAGGAAATCCTGTTAGCGAAGACGGTGAGTATATAGTTGATGAACAGCCGTTTTTGGATGACGACGGCAACGTGTTGGTCGTGGAGGAAAAAACAAAGAAAAAAAGGACTTCAAAAAAAACACAAGAAACTAGTGCTTCGTAAGTAACGGATAAGTGGGTTGCTGGATAGTGTTATCTTTTGCACTACCGGTACACCCATTTTTTAATAGAGGTAGCAATGGCCACTCCCTTCATTTTAACGGCTAGAATTCAGACAGCCCTTGATACCGGTTCGCTCACGAAGGTTGTCAACCGGATAAGAAAAGAGCTTTCGTCTAAACCGATTGCGTTAAAAGTCGTGGTGGATGATGCCCGCTTGAAGAAGCTGTCGTCCGAACTGGGGACAGTTGATGCGAGGGCAAGAAAAGCTCAGGCTGGCATGACTGGGTTTGCCAATTCGGTTAAACTCGCCGCTACGCGCTTCATGGCCTTCACTCTTGCTGCTTCGATCATGATTAAGTTGTCCATGGCTTTTAGAGAGGGGTTTAAACAAGCCGCTGAGTTTGATAGAGAGATAGTCAGATTAACTCAGGTAACCGGTAAAAGCGCCCAAGGATTAAAACCGCTTGTCAGGGAGATTACACAGCTAAGTGAAAGTCTAGGAGTCTCTTCCTTAAAAATGGTCGAGATGAGTAGAATATTAGCCCAAACAGGAATGAGCGCTAAAGACACCGCCATTGCCTTGAAAGCTATAGCAAAAACAGAGCTAGCCCCCACGTTTTCTGATATAAAAAAGACTGCTGAAGGCGCTATCGCCGCCATGCGCCAGTTTAATATAGAAGCCAAAGATCTTGAGGCCACTCTTGGCGCTATTAACGCTGTTTCAAAGCGGTTTGCTGTTGAGTCTGACGATATCATTACTGCCATCAGACGAACAGGTGGTGTATTTCAGGCTTCCGGTGGACAGATAAATGAGCTTATAGCTATCTTTACTTCTGTTCGCGCTACCACTCGTGAAACCGCAGAGACCATCGCTACTGGTCTGCGTACTATCTTTACCAGAATTCAACGCCCCAAAACCATTAAATTCTTGAGGCAGTTTGGTATTGAACTTACTGACTTGCAAGGTAAATTTGTTGGCCCCATGGAGGCAATACGTAGACTGAGTGTTTCTCTAAGGGGCATGGCAACTACAGATCTACAGTTTGGAAGAATCATTGAACAGCTTGGTGGCTTTCGTCAGGTTGGCAAAGTAATTCCAATGATTACAAAGCACGAAACAGCGGTTAAAGCTTTGGCTGTTGCTCAGGGTGGGGCGAATTCGCTAACCATAGATGCGGCAAAAGCACAAAAAGCCTTGCTTGTTCAGGTGGAAAAAGTTAAGGAAGAGTTCCACGATATGATGCGCAAGATGTTGGCCAGCGAAGGTTTCAAGGCGATGATTTCGATGACCTTGAATCTTGCATCCGCCATGATCAAGCTGGTTGAAAGTCTTGAGCCTGTACTCCCCATGCTCATGGCCTTATCCGCTATAAAACTTGGCGGCATGGCCATGGGTGGAATAGGGCGAATGAAGGTTGGGGGAATGGCTAAGGGTGGTGTTGTTCCCGGTGTGGGAAATAGAGACACTGTTCCAGCAGTTTTAACTCCCGGTGAATTTGTTATCAAGAAGAGTTCTGCTAAAAAGCTCGGATATAATAATCTTTCAGGTATGAACAAGTATGCCAAGGGCGGCGTAATTCATGCGACTGGTAATTTTGGTGGGATGTTTATTGATCCACACCTCATGGAAGATTCGCCTGCAAAGAATGTCGGGTATGCGGGGCCGCTAAGAGGGGCGCCTGCTCTAGCTAATAAAATTAATGCTGGCGCGATTCGTAAACAAGGAAAAAGTCGCGCTACTCAAATCGCGCCCGCGCTGGGAGTAAAACAGCGACTGGAGTTTCCGGGTGGTGGTCAGGAGCAGATGCTTAGGAGCTTGTCGCGACACAATCCCGAGGCTTATGATGCTCTGTTGGCCAGTAGGAGGCCGCCACTGAGTGGTAAGAGCTTGGCACAGGTTGCAAAAGCGGCCCCCTTAACCGGCATGAGTGGAGGCGCGCTTGGAAAGTTTAAGTTCACAAAGCAACAGATAGCATTATCTATGCAGCGAGCCGGTCTTTTTACCGGGGGCGCTAAGGAAGGGACGTTAGCGGCGAGATCAAAAGTCAAAAACAAAGAGGGGCAGGTTACGCCAGCCGATTTAACAAGTGGCGTAGTGAAGATGATGGGTAATCCGTTCCTGTTTGGGGTTAGTTCTGTTACAAGGAAGGACTTTGCGGATAAGTATAAGCTACATACGGACCAAATGCTTCAAGACTTTGCTAAAAATACCCTCCCACCCGCGTTGGTAGAAAATATTAAACAGAGGGCTGGTGGCAAGTCGGTCGAAGGACACATGTTTGAGGCGTATTTATTGGCTAGATCAGGGCAGAAGGCGATCTCTACCGATTCTTCTGAAGATTTTGATTTTTTGAAAGGCATGATTACTCATGACTTGGCATCACTGTTTGGCGATCCTATGGGAACGCAACTGAAGGGGTTTTCTGCTTTAGACGCAAAAAGAAGCAAGAGCGGGACCGCTATTTCGTCTCTTGTTAAAAAGGCTATGAATACTTTTGCTTCTATGGGGAGAGGATCAGGTTTGAACTTGCAGTTTACACCCGGTCCCGGCGATTTTGGGAAGAATACTACTTCATTCATGCTGGCGGCTACTGGTGGTTCTGTTGGAAGTGGAAGTGACACAGTCCCCGCCCTTCTCACACCCGGCGAGTTTGTGATTAATAAAAAGTCTGCTAGTAGAATTGGATTAAGCGCTTTGAGCAGTATGAATCGCTATCATACTGGTGGACCAGTCCCCGGCGGCCCAGCGCCGGGTCTCCCCTCCACATCACCAGCCGGACCCGGAACCGGAACCGGCAGTGGCAGTGGCGGTATGGGCGGCATGGGTATGATGATGATGCTGACGATGATACCAGCATTGATACCACAACTAGCAGAGCTAGGGGGAGCCACCGAGGAAACCACTCAGCAGGTTCAAGACTTTAGTGGCATTATGATGGGCGCCACCATGGGCTTGATGTTGTTTGGGGATAAACTAATGACGGCTGGCGGTGGAATAGCAGCGGGTGGTCTTCTGATTACTGCTGCCGCTGTCGCATGGGCGCACTCGCAAGAAAAGGCTGCCGCAAGAGCCAAGGAGGCGGCTATTAAAAGTGGTGATCGCCAAGTGGCTACGGCAAAAGCAGAGGAAGAAGCTAGGGCTGCGGAGGGCAAAAAAACGGGGGCGGTGGTTGGGGTGGTAGTCACGGCATTGGCACTCTTGGCCAAGGGGCTTATCGTAGCGGCGGCGGCTATAGTTGGTTGGCCCGTTATGATTATTGGTCTGATAGCTGCCGGGCTTGCTGCTGCTTTTGGTGGAGTAGAATTAGGCAAAGCCTTGGCTGACGCAGAGGCAGAAGCGGCTAAGAAAATGGTGCTCGCAAGAATGGACGCTATTGATGCCACAAAGAAGTTTGCCGAGGGCATGAAGAATATTGAGAAACAGATTAAATCTGGTAATTTAGCTGCGGCGTCAGCAGGATTTGTTACCGAAGTTACGGAGCTATCGAAAGCGATAGAGAACGCTAAGCGTTCTGGAATGAGTCTTGATAGCGAAGAGTTATCCACGATGACCGACAGAATGTCTGATGCGGGAGCCGCAACGGCAACACATTTGTCTAGACTTGCAGTGGAAGCAGCTAAAGCGGGCGGAGATATTGGGCTTGTTATTAAGTCGAACAAAGAACTGATACAAGCTCACGGAACGGCGAAGTCCGCAGTCATGGCTCTTGCAGCAGCGCAACTTAGAGCATCGGCCATAGCTATGCCATCGGGAACCGCAAAGGAGAAGAAAGCGCAGAGAGATGCCCTTAAGAGGGCTTCAGATATGGACGTAAAGGCGGCTATGATTAGGTACGACGCCGAGAAGGACATAAAGGCCCAGATGAAAGCAGATTTCGAGCAGCAGAAAAGACATACGGAGGCCCTAAAGGCCAATACAGCGCTGTTCCTTCATCAGGCAATGATTGTAAATGATTTGGGAACTGTTATGAAGGCATTGAGTGTTGCAACAATGGAAGCTACCGACACCATGAGGGGGATTGATGCGGCGACTTCATTGGGAATGGGTAAAGTGGGAGCGACCAAACTCAAAGGAACGCGAGGAGGAATGCTTAGTGGGAATCTTGCTGATGCCGATACAACGGAATATGCAAATTTGCTGAATGAGTTGTTTGCGCCATTAGGTCAACTGGGGGCTACTATTGGCACCGAACTGATCCAAGCACAGGATGCTTTTTCTGGAGCGTCAGAATTTGTGGTGCAACACACTGACGCAAAGACGGGACAAATGATGAAGGGCTGGGAGAAAGATTTGAAACTACACCTTGGAAATGTCCCAGCAGCGCTTAAGGAAAAGATCCTAACATCTATCAAAGATATCGACGGGCCGAAAACGCCACAAAAGATTAAAGAAGCGCTAAAGGAAGCTGAAGGTTATCTTGACCCTGTGAAGAAACAGGCGATGGAACTATACAAGTTGCAACTTGATCATGTGAATAGATTAAATTCTGCTTACGACAAACAGAGAAAATTATTGGGAGCTATGGCAAAAAGCCAGAAGGACTGGGTCAGTCACGGATTCAAAGCCATGGCTGTTATGAGAAAACACATGGGGATGGAAAGTAGTCTGGCGCTTGCGCAGGGACAACATGCAGCCGAGCAGCAGTCTATCTTGGGTCAGGCGGGGCTTGGGGGTTTGGGTGGCAATATTGCGGGAATGGGAAATCATTTACGAAGTGTCAACAAAAAGATAGTTGCGGCTGAAAAAAGCTTGGAGGGCATGGTAGGAGATCCGACTAAAGCGGGATTAGCTGCTGATAACTTAGCCAAACTTAAAAATGAGTCTGAGACTTTGACCAAAGCTCTTAAGCACGCTGGCAATATGGCTGGTCAAAGGGCTGTGATTGAAGAGAAAATAGCCAAGGCTAAGGCAGAAAGGGAGAGCAGAAAAGGCTTGCTTGAAGAATTTACGTTTGGTTCTGGCAAAGAAAGAGGAAAACTGGCGAAAGACCTTAAGGTAACCCAGTTTGCTGCTGCTGTTGGTGACATGGATAAGATTCCGGGTAAACTGCGCGGCACTGTTCTAAAAACTCTAGACAGGTTTAAAGACACTCTTATTCCCGGCTCTGGGGGTAGGACTGGTGAGGAAGTTAAAAACCAGTTGATGGCCAGACAAGCCCAGAAGATGGGGGCCAGTCCGCAACAAATCCAGCGAATCTTAATGCGCGGTCGAGAAGAAGAGATGCTTATTGGCATGCTTGGTCAATTGTTTATGGCAGAATCAGCAGCCAGAATGGAACTTATGAAGACTCAGAAGGATATGCACATAGTGCTGACTAATGATATTCAGAGATTGCATATGGATTTTGTTAACAAGCTTACGCAAGTTTTACAGCAGATTCAGGGCGGTGCTGGTATTGCCGCTGGAGGCGCTGGAGGAGGTCGTCAGTTTCCCGGCGGCGCGGGTGGAGCAACGGTTCCTGCGGTTGGTGGGCAGGGTGTGCCCGGAGGGGGAGGGGGAACGCAGGGGCAGCGAGCGAGACAAATGAATGCAAACCAAATCCGTGCTAATGCTAGAGCGGCACAAGAAGAGGCTGATAAAGCCGCAGCCGAACAGAAGGCGGCGGATGAGCGTAAAGATGCGGCGGATAAAGCAAAAGAGAAAGCCGACCGCGATCTGGCTGTTTCGGTGGAGGCAGCGAAACAGAGAGCGGCGGCAAATACTCCAGATGCAGTTCGGGCCAGACAGCGACAACGGAGACCGGGTGAGAGTCGGGTTGATGCTCACAATCGAAACCTTAGAGAAGGGAATCCCGGTCCCGGTGGCTACAGGGCTGCCGGTGGCATAATATACGCCCAAGGAGGATTCCAAGCGCGGGGTACTGACACTGTTCCCGCAATGTTAACTCCCGGTGAGTTTGTTATTAAAAAATCTTCTGCTCAAAAGATAGGTTATGGCAATCTACATTCTATAAATCGCTATGATAAGGGTGGGGAAGTTCACAAACACCCACACCCATCCCGTGGTGGCCTTGAGTTCCTGAAGACAGGTAGGTACGGCGCTGGAGCCGAAGATGAAGATGAAAAAGGCGCCTACCAAGACCCAACGGGCAAAGGCAGAAATCGTCCACTCAGTTGGGTGGCTAAGCTTTTGGGGGGGAAACGAGAAGGATCGCCGGGGCGTCTTGCAGGTATTGGGTCGGCCATATCCGGTAGCAGGCTCGGTGGATTGGCCATCGGAGGTACGGGCGGTCGCGGCGGTATTGCCGCTGAACTGGAGGCGGCGAAACTCTCTGGAGAAATCGTCGGGATGACGCCGGGAATGATAAAGTCAGCGGTGCGGAGCAGAATGGCCCAAAGTTCTCTCGATATGGGGTTTAGGCAAGGAGAGACTCCGTGGCTGCCGACACACGACAGCCAAGGTAACAAGATCCCTATTCGGAAAGGGCACGAGGACATCGGTCGCGGTCGCTTTGGCTTGGGACAACCGAAAAAACCGCACTGGTCGTCCACCATGACGTGGCAGGAAAAGCAAGCAGAGCTTGACAAACAAAATGAAGCAAAGCAGCTAGCAGATATTACTGGGCCGTCGCTTTGGGGTAGGGGGGAAGGCGAATCTCCCCGCACTTCGGACCAAAAAGATGTACTTGGGTACGGGAAGGGTATGAGCACCAAAGAGTTGGTAGATGAATCAAAGTTTGACATGGCTGATTATAGGAAGAGACTTGCAGGGCAGAAGTATTACGGGGGTGGTAGTACCTCACCAAAGTTTTTTAAAGATCAGCCTCGGCCCTACGAGGATGCCCCGGACCATCTCATTCCTCGTGGGGAAATGACAGGTCGATCAACCGCCTTCACGGATACCGGCACTTACGATTCTAAAAAGGCGAATCTTCTTGGTAGAAGGGGTATGCTAGCGAGAAAATCTGAAAGATTTCGCCATGATACCCTTTCAGATCCCGACCGCAAGAAGCCAGAGGACGTGCGTAGAGATGCTTCAGAGAGGAGAAAAAGGAGACTGAGCCAAAGAGCAGAGCAGAGAGCGCAGTTTCAGGGGTATGGCTCTCTTGCTGAAAAGGAAGCGACGTTTGCTAAAAGAAAGGAGGCTGCCCAAATGCAGAGAAGAAGAGGTGCTTTTTCTCGCCGTCAAGACACTAGGGTTGGCAGAAGACTTAACAAGAGAATGATGAAGGCGCAAGCTTGGCGCGATCACGATTCCCCGCAGGCGTCTGCTGTTCCCGGCTTCGGTGCTCAGGGTGGCGGCGGTGAACGTGCGGCCCGTCAGCAACTGCAAAACCTTGACACGAACATCGGGAGTGGCGGCGGTAGAGGTGCAATTACTGCCAGCGATAGTTATCAACAGCGTTTTATGGCAGGAGTAAATGCTCCGGGTGGCCCGATGGATTTCAGGGAACGGACAGGAGGAGGGGGTGGTGGCGGTGAACGTGCGGCCCGTCAGCAACTGCAAAACCCGAACATCGGGGGTGGCGGCGGCGGGGGAGTGAATGTTTCTGGACTTTCGAGTCAGGTTCAAGAAGCCTTGGCGCCAGTTATGGCTCAGTTTCAAGGCGTATCTGTTGAGCACAATATAAACCATCAAGGTTTGGATGTTACTGGTGGTGATGGAATTGGAAGCGCTATAATTCAGCAAATTCTACCACAAATCGTAGGTTTGATAAAAGATATTACTACGCAATTAATAAATAACTCATCACAAGACGCTACTGGACAAATAAAAGTAAGGCAAGTTTAATCATTCATGGTAGTCGCAATATCTGGAATTAATATAGGATTAACGATATTTGGGGCCGTTGATCCAAGGCTTGGGAACAAGCTATTCCCATCAGGAGAAAATATAGATTTTGGGTATTGGCGAAGCTGGAAAGACGATTCTCTCACATCCAAGTCTGGTGTATTTAACCAGATATACCTACCGTTTGATGGAACAGGGGTAAAGAGGAGTAATAAGCCAGAGGTTTTTGATAGGGTTAATAACACAAATATCATAGCTTCTGGCGGCCATTGGGCAAAAGCAGGGGCCGACAACATCATAGAAGGGGCGGGTGGAACTGCTGATCTCGGATCCGTTCCTAGGTCTATTTATCTGAATGAATATGACTATATTAATGCGGGCAGCGGCAACACTTTAGGCTACGCAAACAAATTTTCTATCTATGCTAAATTAATGCCTAGTGGAGAACAGCTTAATACTAGGATTATATCTAAGCATAAATCAAACCCTGCTCAAATGGTTCTCGGAACTGACGCGCTGGGTCTTTATTACATCAGGGCTGACGGACTAGATGATGATGATGACAACGTAGCCTATTACGCTGTCAGCGATAAAGACTATACATTATATGATTTTCCCACTCAGGTAGTTGGCGTTTTTGGTTATACAACTGAAGGCACTGGAGCCGAGACAAAAAACTCTCTCGCCCTTTATGTAAATGGAAAATTGCAAGGAGATGTCTCTCCAAGATTCGTCAGGAATTCTCCAGAAGACAGGCGAGGCGACAATGTTATAATTGGTAACCCAGAGTTTGCAGGACAGGATGGCTATAGAGGTTGGATTGACGAAGTCGGCATAGCTAATTATGCAATATCTCCATCTGCTGTTCAAAGACTATACGACAACACTTTTGGCTTGTCCAATTATCTTAATGAGAATATGGGCGCTAGCGGAGCGTATGATTTTGGCTTTAGTCAAGCTTTTGACGCCATGGATACAAACTATGTTGAATTTGTGGTTGATTCTGGAAATTCTCAAGGTCAGGTGGGGGGAGCGTTTGATAAGTCTCTATGGGGAAACAATCTTTATTCTGTTTCTTCTCAAGTTAACTTTGGGATGGACGATCTCAGGGGTGATGCTTATCAGGTAACTGATAATATTTATGTTGACATGTGGATCAAGCACGACACCAACCATTTTAGTGGTGGATATATTCAGCCAACCATTCACTTAAAAGAAGGGAGTGACACACTCTATGAAAATATTGATTGGAAGGCAACAACAGTCTTTTTGCCCTCTAGCGTTAAGAGAATTCAAAATATTAGATTTAGCGGCGCTCTAGATAGAACCCATCCTTATTCTGGTTGCAACAACGTATTTCTTCAAGACGGAAAAAGGGAGAGTAGGACAGATTTTAATCTTCACGCATTAAACCTCTCGTTGTCTTACCCTAGTGGAACTTCAGAAGCTACAGAAACGCAATTTCGACGAAACAAGCCATTCCAAAGTAGCTTCAAGGTATACTCGGCTAAAGTAAACGTTGACGCTTTTGTGATCCCGTCTACTGGTTCAGTAGAACTGGATTTATACACATCAGGAGATACGGCGTCTTCTAAAACCGCTAATATTGACCTGTACTTAGACGCTAAAAATATTGTCGGCAACATAGACTTATATTTACAACAAAACATCACCCGGCTTCAGGGGAGCGGAGTACTTTCTTCTGTTCCTGCGGTCGCTACAAATAAAAACGCCACTTTATATACCAAGGCGGGTATATCTGACGATTTGAGATTGAACAGTTTGAATCTTTTGACCAAGAGTGTTCCGGGTCCGGGCGCTTCAGGTACTGAAAAGGCTTCAATAGATTTGTTTTTGTGGCCTTCACAGTATGGAACAAGCGGTGTTACGAAGTGGGTCGATCTTTTCTTAGACACTGCCGATCCAGTTCCAGCAGCCTCTGGGGCTTTTGTTGCTTCTGAAGGAATGAATCTGTTCCACAGAGGAGCCGTCTATGGCGCCATGAACAAAGCCTTGGAGTTATATGTGCTGCCTCCCAAGGCGGCAGATGCTGTTACTATTGGCTCAACATTCTCCAACAATGAAATTAATCTCTATGCCAAAAACGAAGTGGTTACTTCGACTGACAGTATTCCTTTGTATGCAAAGACACCCCCATCAGTCACAAAGAGCGGAGCCTTAAATTTGTTCATGCTCAGGAAATCGGGAGAATTTAAGCAGACCGATCTATTCTTAAAGGGTCCATTCCCATCAGGAACAATCTCCTTGTTTAATGTAGGACACACCATTAAGTCTTCTAGTATATCTTTATACGCTAGTGGACTGGGAATACTAAATAGCACAACCCCCCTTGTCACTAAAGGTTATACAAGTTCAAGCTAGGTGAAATATGCCAGTTCAATATACAAATACAGCGGGAACCACACTGATTACTCCCGCTCCAATGGCTTCCGTTAATAAACAATACGACAAGCTTGGCGATGGTACGGTGGTGGGGGTTAGACACGAGATAACCCTGACGGGAAAGCTCTTAGCTTTTAAAGGGTCTCCCGGTTCAAAGGCTTCTGCCGGGGACGTTAATTCTTATCAAGGGGCGATTCAGAGTTCGCAGAAAGCAATTAGAGATCTTTTTGCCGATGAAGGCGGCCAGCTTGAAATCACTCCTTGGAGTGGAGCGGCCGGGATAACATGCTATCCTAGGCTTGTGTCTATTGACTTTGCAAGTAGAGATGAAGTTTCGTGGTTTAATGTTTGTGATTACACGATTACTTTAGAGGCTGATTATGTTGATGGCGCTTGGAGCACCAATGAAGACAAGTTTGATTTTGCTATTGCTGGCGCTGAAGAAACATTTGATTTTGGAGAAGAAGATGGCGCTTATCAATATAGTTGGAATTCTGGTAGAACAGATTTACAAACTGTTGGTAAAATCTTTAGGTTCTCTAGAAATATAAGCGCTACGGGAAAGAAAAGATATGATGACGGCGGTGCGGCTCCGGGCACTCCAAGCCCTCTATTAGACGGCGGTGAAGCTTGGCAGCAAGCTAGTGGGTATGTTTTAACCAAATATGGTTTGGGATATGACAGAGCTAATTTGGCCGATGGTTCAGATCCTAAAAATTACCCCACAGAGGAGCTTCCAATCCCGTTAGCTTTTTTGGGTCTTCCAGACTATTATAAAGTATATAATCACAAACGCAACGTGCAAATAGATAGGTCTAATGGCAGCTTTGCTATAGTCGAAGAGTGGGTTTTTGCAAGCGGAACTGGAACGAATGCTGTTTCTGAAGACACCAACGTAAGTGTTTCCACTTCAAATGATAGTGGGTTAACGACAATTAGTATTAATGGTAATTTAAAAGCTTACAATGGAGAAAAATATCCAATTCCGTTTACAATAGACGATCATGCTGTAAACAACTGGGATGTAGTTAAAACAGAGTGGATTAATAATGTGGAGCCAAATATATATAGTATGGCTTTAGCTTTAGCGAAAAATTCATCCACCAACAAAGGCTTCTACGGTAATTTACACCCACTTCCATTAACCACAAGTGTGGCCAGAAATCCGTCCGAGGGAACAATATCTTTTGACTATGCATTCGACACTAGGGCAGAAAACTGTGTTCCCGGCTCTCTTTCAGAGACCATCAGTGTGAACGATGTGGCTCCCGGCCAAACAGTGGCGCAAACGCCTGTTATAGGTAGGATTCTTGGGCCGGTTATGCAAAACATAGGAACTCAAGGGCCGTCTTGGTCTAGATCATTAACCATAGATCTTACTGTTTCTGGGATAGCTCCTGCTGGCTGTGGTGCAGGCTCCATTGGCGTGTGGTTAACAGATATGAAGCCCTCAAACCGAACTTCTCCTTACAATCAAAAATCTGCCATAGAAGCTATTGTCAAAGGCGCCGCTCCTCACGGCAAACCCGGAGTTCTCAAGGCTTTTACCACTCCTTCTCCTACTGAAACTTGGGATCCCAAAAACGGTAAATACACGTATAATATTACGTGGAACTATGAAATCAACCAATCTAAATATTACTAGGTTCAACTGATGGTTTGGCAATTTATTGGCGGGGGTAGCACAGGCCGCCCCCTTGCCGCATCTGGCACTACTTCTACTGATTTTCCCGGCTCGCTTTTTCAGACCGAAGCCACTAATCTTGGTCTTGGTACAGGAAGTGAGTCTGATGGGGTTACAGAAATAGTTCCAAAAATTAGTTTACCAGAATTGAATCTGACGGCAGCCGAGAGAGAGGCTCGTGGAGGAACATTTGGTCAATGGGAACTAGGAATGCCTTTGGCGTTTCACAGCGAATTATATGAAGATAGTACTGGGCTTGCTAATAAGGATACGGGGCAAGTAGTTCCTTTCGGGATTCCAATATCTAATTTTCATCCATTGTCTCAGAGCGAAAAAGAAAATCATGAGATACACAAAGCATTAAAGCGAATGAGGGCTAAATATAATTTCGACGCGGTTAACTTTGGGGAAGCTCAAACAGGGGGCACACAGGCTTTTATTGCTCCCAGTGGAGGAACTCAAGTATTATTCCCCGGACAAAGTAGTAGTGGAGTAGTTTAACATGGCAAATAAACCCGGCCCCTTTAGCCCACAAGCCGTTGGGCTTGACACCCCACCACAACAAACACCCTTTTTTGGGGCTTCTGTCGTAGATTTTAATGGCTCTATTGGCTGGGGTAGCGCTGCGTCTACACTGCAAGTTAATTTAATAGAGGACGATCAGTTCGTAAGACCTTTTGACGCTAGGGTGGAGGGATATGCTCCCACCGAAGGTAGCAACGCTGACGCCCCCGAAGCATTGCAGGGCGGGTCGTACTTTGCTGAAGGCCCATCAACCGCCGGGGACGGAAGCAATCCAGATCCTGATGGATACGGAGTAAGATTGATAGATTCGGCTAGACGGCTAGAAGGTAAACCCTCTAGGTCTGGAAAAGGTTTATATACGCAAGGAGATTTCTTCTGGGGTCCGGCCTTGGGAACCCCTTGCTTTTTTAACTTTAACGGCTGGAAGTTTAATGGGCTGTGTGTAAGCTACCAGAGAGAAATGTCCAACGGTGGGGAACGATTTCAAACCCAATTAGAATCCCCTACTAAAATTCTTGAGGGGACTCAAGTTATATTGGGCGACTATTATGGAACTACCGCACCCCAAACACCCTATGAAAACGGTATTGCTTGTGGTATTGGTTCTTACAATGTGATTAATGCTTTTGGATATTACGAGCATTGGAATTTTGGAGGGGGGTTCGGAGGTTCCAATAGGAACGCAGCCGGAATGATTTGGCATGACCCAACTAGAAATGGGGGTATTTTAGTTGCTCTTGATGACATATTAAATAATTGGCACACCAGAATAGGATCTAATGTATTTGGTGGACCACTAGTATACCAAGAGCATCCTAATTTAAGTGGCGGTGGGGTAAATGGCGTTAGCTATAAATATGAAATAGATCTAAGTCAATTGAGAGTGGATGCTGGAATAGGTATTCCTAGACACTATAGAGTGGGCGCTAGTAGTATGTCTTTGATGGCATTAATCTCAGACGTATGCTCTGCTTCTAGTTGCGACTTTTTTGTTAGTCTAGAGCAACCATCGAGCATTCAGTATGGCCGTGGTGTTTACGGAACTATAAAGATAAATGTTATCAAGCGTCATGAAAACCCACAAAGCTTTGTTATCAAAGAGGCTGTTTTAGATGCAGAAAAACAAAGTGCTGCCAACAACAATGTTGTTAGTAATAGACTGGGGTCAAGCCTAGTTAATAACCCAACCGCGAAAATGGTTCTAGGTGGTCCAGCCACTAGAATGGTTGGCATACATTCCACTTTTTACAATCAGTGTGGTAGTCCCGGCATTTATACTTTTCAAAACCATCCAGCCCTTCTTTCTTACCAACAGCTTCCACCTTCCGATATGGATGAAGCCCGAATTGGATCGCCCGGAAATCAGCAAATATACCCCGTGTTTGGAGTTTGGGAGAGGGTGGTTCCAACAATAAATGGGCCTGATGGTAGTGTTTATGGCGGCTATAGCTCCGCAGAAGGGATTGGCTCTCCTATTCTATCAGGAAACCAAGTAGTTTCTGGGGCGTCTGCGGACCCCTTGGCTAATATTAATACTCTTGGTCCCCTTAGAGACTTCACCGTTACGGTAACGCAGATAATAGATGGTGAGCCTATAACTTCTTATAGACCTATATTTGATATTCCTATAGATTGTGGAAAAGAGGGATATCCAGATCAAATGCTGGGTTATCCATATGGACCCAGCAATCCAGACAACCCCGATCACCCCCTCTCTGGTCCACGGGTTTACTTTACTAATGGTGTTCATCTCGCTAGTATTACCGAGCTAAGAATAGCTGCCACTGGCGATCAGGCGGCTTGGGAAAATTATCTCGCTAATTACAACATTCCTGTCTCAAAAAACTTGGGCGGGTCTGGGGATGAAGGCGGTGTCGAGGGAGACATGAGCGCCGTTGCAGACTTCGTTTTTGGGAAGGTCTCCGGGGGCTATGATGCCGCAAGCGCTTTTGACACACACAATACTTCCTATTTTGCTCAGCTAAAAGCTGATCGTTTATATGATGGCGATATAGAAATGTTGATTGCTAAGGTTTTTGACAAGATTAAGTCGGTCGCTACAGGTTACATGGGCAGAGTGTTTCTTACAGCGCTACCTTTTACTCCACCCACTTTAAGCGAACATATTAAAGTAGAATGCGTGGATGAGCCTGCTGCGTGGACTGGGGCTTGTACGCCATCCATGCAGTTTACAGAGGCTTGGGAAGTTGCTGATTCTGCTTGGGTAGAGATGGGAACTTTAGGGGTTCCGAATGATCCAAAATTTTATGACGATTCTGGAAAACTCAAGTGTTTTGTCACGTATACAATGAGTGGTGGTGGAGCGGGAGGAATACCGAATGATTTTACTGCGGCCAACCCAGAAAGATATCAGGCCTTACCAGCGTTGAATACTGTCTTTATGACCGCACAGCCCGAAGCAAAGCCAGCCAAGGTTGCTTCCGCGCTGCCAGATTCTCCCACTATTACTTGGATGAATGGTTATCCGTTTGTAGTTGTTAGGTGCGACCCCGTAAGGTATGTCGATCCTATGATTGTTGCTCAGAATAGAGTAAAGAGAGGGGACCAAGGTGACCGTGACGCAGCCGCCACTGTCGCTACATGGATCTTTGGTGGAGTCGTTGATAGAGATCAAAGATGGAATACGGGATGGGGAAGCTCTATGACAAGGGCAACTATGGACGGGGCGTTAATGAAGCCTGTCATTATTGCCGTGCCACAAAGAAGCAATCGTCTTTTATATGGGCCTTGGGCCGAAGGCTATAAGTTTGGTGCTACAGAGTTAGAATTCGATGAAAGCCTCACCCCGGAAAACTTTGGCGGGCTTGCTAATATGAATACTATGGGTCAATCTTTGGCTTGGCACACCGCCACTTTTGGTATGGGACATGAAGAATCTGGCGAGGTCAAATATGTTGGAGTGCCAACAGTAAGGCTGGGAGAGGTTCTTGTGCTCGGTGGGCCTTATATCACAGATATTAATGTCACCATTAGTGATTCTAACGTCTCCACCGGCTACACTATGAAAACATGGACTGTTAATTTTGGAAAACTGTTGAAATATAACGAAGAAAGAATACAGTCTGTAGTTAAGGGGGTGCAGAAGGTAAAGTCGGATCTCAGGGCACGAATGTCACACCCAAAAATACTTGATCCATCTAAATTGGGGTGGGAGGGAGGAGCGTTTCCATCTATCAGACCAAATAGATTTGGAGGGCCAAACGCTGGAACGCCCCACCACTGGATTGTTGGAGAAGGTTTTCAGGACGTAGATGATAAAAAAGGGACGGCCCAATCTCAAATTAGCGAGTTCTTTTCCAATGTAGCCATCATGTCTTCAAAAGAAGTTATGGCTGGGGCCTACCGAAAAAACTCTTTAAAGGCCGGTGTGACATTGGACGGTTTATTTAGACCGTTTTGTACTTCTTATGATCATATGACTCAGCAAGAATTAAATACTAATACTGGGGATGCAACAAAAGATAAATTTCATGTTAAGCATTACGATATGCCCGGTTTTGAAGATGGTAGCAACGGCCCCGTGCCAAATGTGGCAGATCTAAACCCATTTACCGACGATGGATCGGGACACGGGCATGATATACAGGGGATTATAGGTGGTCACGCAGAGTATGATACTCATCAAAAAGATCTCAATAGAAGGAAAAACAAGCAAATTGTCCACGGGCCAAACCAGAGAAACGAGAGTCTCGTTGATGAAGAATACAGTAATGAATACAGGAGCATGGGGCTAAGGGGTCCGCTAGTTGTGGTTGGTTGGGGGTATGATGTAGATGGTAATCCAGTTCCTCCCGATCCTAATGATGAAACTAAGTTTTATAACAACCATAAAAAAAGACAAGATTTATGGAAAGCTGGCCCTGTAGATTTAAGATGGGACGATGATAGAAAAGTGTGGGTGGCGGGAGGAGGAGCAGGCGGCGCTGGACAGATCTGGCTCTCCACAACGGTTAACGCTACTGGCTCTCTAGCCTCTGGATTTATAGCGGGGTTGGGCGGCACGGCTTATAGTAGTTTAGCGAAAGGCTCTTTCGGAACCTATTGTAATGGAGGGTGTACGCATGACGCAATTGCCATGTTTAGAGCGGGTGAAAGCCCCCACGCCACTACCGCTGGCGGCGCAACCGTTAGAAAAAATAGAGCCATTGAAATTAAACTAGAGGAACTGACAGGATTTGATTCAGAGGGTGACGCAATGCACACTTCGGGCGGCTGGTTGGGACAGCCCATTCCTGCTGGCTATAATATATTTACTCTAGACACTGGTCGTACATATACAGATATAGTCACAGGAAAAAAATTCCCCATACACTGGGTATTGCAAGCTGAATTTACACAGGTGAGGCTCGTGTCAAATGTTTATTGTACGCTTACTTCGAATGGCGAATCAAGTCTAACCATATGCACCACAGATCTTTGGACCGAAGGCCCAGTTACTAACCAGTCCTGTCCAACAACAGGCCTACAGTGCCCATAAGGAGAAGTTAATGGCAGGGTGTACTGGATTTTCGACATGTTACGGTTTTGGTTGTGGTGGTGGAGCTATAGAGCAAACACTTTTAGGCTATGGAGGGACTCCCCCCGGAGACGCGGGTCGTGGGCTGCACCCAAAATGTCAAATTGTGCCCGACGCAATGACTTTTGAAGTTGGAGGTTGGCATGGTGATATTGGGTTGGTCGGAGCGGGATACGAATTTCTAGGGGAATTAGTAGGGTGCGTTCCTCCTGCGCCTTGTTTGGGACAGTACTGTGATACATGTCAAATCACGGACATGGCTGGAAATGTAAACTACATAGGCGGGCCGGGCCATGAGCTAACAAAGGAACAGTGTGAGAAGCACGGCTTTTGCATAACCCCGGACATGACCATTAAGGGATGTTGTGAAGACCCATATACCGGCGCTAAGCCCGATGTAGATGTAGGTTTTGGCACAGGTTTGGTTAAAGAGGAGTGTGAGTGTCGAGGAGGTACTTGGAGTAGAAAGTGTCTCGATGCCGCAGGCAATGAACAGCCTTCCACCCCGTGTACGCCATGCAGGGCTACTGCTTGCAACATATTTCACGGGACCACAAATCATTATGCTGGTCCTCCCGTTTTCTTTGATCAATATGGTGGACATGGCTACGGGATTACTAATCCTTGGGAGATAACTCTAGCTTGTATAGAGCCAGCCCTGACCGCTCATGGCCACCTATCAGGAGATTATGGTGCTTGGGTTTTAAAGGCTGTGGCTTATGTACCCGATCCCGAAAACAAACTGGGAAGTTTAGAGTGTGAAACATACACATTTACAAATAATCATGGGGATGATTCGGGGGGATTAAAGATAAACAGCATGTGCGAAGGTGGCTCATGGGAAATCACGGCAGACATTCCTGCGGGAAGCAACGAAACTATGGCTGGTTGTGGCAAGGGATGTCCTTGCGGGGATCAGGTAAACGATATATCGGTTGGAGAGAAATGCGATTGTTCTTCACCGGACTGTATACAAGACGACGAAATGCCCTGTACTGACGGCAGTGAAAATCCTCCGCTTTGTGATCCTTCTTGTTTTGACCAGTCAGCAGCTTGTCCCCAGCACAACGTGGGTGATGCGGGCAAATGTCAGGATTCGGCTGGAAATATTCTGGGCACGCTGGTAGATGCATGTGATACGTTGGTATGTGGAGCTTGTGGCATTTACTGCGAAGATGGTTGTGTATGCACAGAGGCAGACGCTATTGTTGGTCCTTCGTCTCGATGTGGGATAATCAGCCTTAGTAATAGAAATACGGGCGGGCATGGGTGTTCTAGAGACCCTAAGCCAACTAATCAGGGCCAGCCGGATGAAGGCAAATGCTGCAAATATTATGGCCCCGAGGGAACTTGTATAGACGAGAGTTATTATGAATGTGGATGTCTTTCGGAGGCCGAGGCGGCTGCGGGAGTGACAATTACAATTAAGGCGAACGGTCAATACGGGCCGACCGTAACCAAGGTTGGTGGGTATTTAAACAATGATGGGAGTACTGACGCGCCAGCAACAACTCCGGTAGGGTCTGATATACCCGGAACGATAATAAATGAATGCCCGGCGGTGGATGCGATTTGTGACCAACAAAAGAAATATCCTGATACGGATGGATGTAGATACACAAAATGGCCAGATTCATCATGTGTAACTCCTCTTCCTCCCCCCGACATCAGAGAGGGCATTAGATGTCCCAATTCATTAGTGTGGGAGCAGCCCACCTATGGAATGCAATGTACTCTTCCGGGTGGCTCAAATAATGGTGTGGGAAATTTAGACTTCCCTGTTAAACCCGGAGGCTGTCTTAACGCTCGTTACGAACGTTGGCACTTAAGACCACAATTTAATTATCCCCAGTGGTGGGCTATCTGCCACAAACCCGGCTTCGGAGAATCCCCCCCGCCATGTGATGAACCAGCGGACCCAGATGCTGAGTGTGTTGAGCATCCAGAAGTTACCAGATTTGTAGCCGACCTAGGCAATATTCATGGGCCTATAGGAGAGTGTAATATCTATTGCGAGGGATGGTGGGAGGTAGTTGTTGATTGTTTTAGAGCATGGTCATTAGACTTATGCCTCGCTTGTATGGGGGATTGTTGGGAAGACAGGAAACTGCTTGACCCCACTCTGACGCCTTTTGTTGGTGGAATGTGTGACGAGTCTGATGTAAGCAGTGATTTGGGATGTGATGGGAAGTGGCCCGGAATTTTCCCGTTCTTGTACTATCACCCACCCATACCAGAATTTTGTCCTTATGGTGAATATTGGCCAGCCATAGGATGTCCAACGGTTCCCGGTTCTCCCGCCGCAGACATGCACGGAGTGTATGGTTCTAGCCAATTGTTTTATCCCGGTAACATTAACACGCGATGGTCTGGTTGTTGTGGTAATCAGCCGCCGGGTTGTGAATGTTGTTATCCATGTGGTCACCCAGCTTGGGATCCAGAGTGTAGAGTGAGAGCTTTAGTCCATGGCAATATTTGCGATATGTGCTGGGAATGCCAATGCGAAACTAGCAGTCACGATCCGGGGTTTGCCAATCAAATTTTTGATAAAGATGATTGTCCAAATGGTTGCGCTCATGCGCCTACTGGCATGAATACTGGACAATGTAGACAGGTTGTCCAAGACGGAGGAAATGAGGTAGCGGGCTGTGGGCAATTTATGCAGGAAATGCCCGATGGGCAGTGTCCTGCTCCTATATATTGTCCAGAGGGTCTTATACCTTATGATAAATACGGTGGCGGTTTTTGTATAGAGGGTGACTTTTGTTGTTCCTGCCTGAGAGAAAAGGGTGATTGGGAACAGCGACACCCGGCGACGGGCCAAGCGATGCAGATGCTAGGCCCCGATACTAATCCTCTTGGTTGGAAGTTAGGAGCACCTGTCTTATATGATATGGCTTGGTATCCTCTTAAAGAAGCCGTGTGCATGCTTGAGCCTTGCGGAATGGGAACTGCCAACGAAGGTCTATTGGGATTCACACAGGCTGGCGTACCTATCTTGATTGATAAAGGTGCTATAAAAGTTTCTACAACCTTGATGAACCCCGGAACCCACACACCGGTAGGTACTGCGGAGGAATTCTACGACCATCAGTCAAGAGGAGACATCATTGGTGTTACTGGGCACGGACAACCTATTAAAATTACTACTAGGCTACAAGTTGGCCAACTACAGGTTAGGTTGTCGCCGGGAGATCCAGTTTTTATAGGCCCGGTTAACGACACCAACGGTTTTGCGTTCGGTTCTCAGGTGGGGGGTAATCTTGCTGCAAACGGAGCGTTTACAGTTCTTGCTGTTTCTGGTAATGAGTTTACTATAGCGCACCCCGGCGGTGGGCCAGTAATAGGCACTGGTACTTATACAGACGGTGGCACTTGGCATTATTACGATGCTAATGATTCTGCCGCTAGTTGTTTTGGTCCAAGTCAACAATGCGCGTTTGATTTTAAGTATCTTCAAGGGGGTACTAATGTTGGAACCCCTCCAAAAATTCTATCCGAAAACATATTTGTTCAGTGTATAGAGGAAGCTTTTACTGAATGGTCGAATATTTTAGAAAGTTTATGGTCTCCTCATGCAGATTACACCGCTACGGGTCGAAGGACAGGTAGTTGGGCCAGTAGTACTCAATCTCCATTCCCCGGTAGCCATAATATAAATCCCGGCCACCCAGACGGGCTAACTAGTAGTCACCAGCTAAGAGCCAGATTTATCAATTTAGGTTATGAACCTCCTCTTGCCAACGAGGTTCCGAGTAATAAGAAAGACAGATATAATTCTCCAGAATGGAGCAGGATATCAAGCTGGCCAGAAATTGGAACTTGTAGGACGGCAGGCGGCAGGGGCGGTTACCATGCTAGCCCGTATGGCGTTCCAGAAAAACAATGGAAGAATCAGGCGGAATGTGTAACTCATGGGCACTGTTTAAAGCAAGAGTGTTCTGCTAATGATCAACGAGCAAATGTTAAGATGGGGGCGAATTGTGCGTATGGCGCAAATCCGTCTTTTGGAACTTCGTATACCACCGCCCAAGACTGTTTGTCCGCTACATATTATGCGTGTTTAACACATCCAAAGGCTGAAATTGAGCACTACGTGCCCGGAGCAGCCTTTGGGATGCCGCAAGACAGCGATGGCGATGACATTGCGGATAGATTTCCGTACAGTCATTGGAGATTTCCTTATATAGACCCCAAATACGTGATGGAGGATATTGGTGACAAGCGTTGTTGTATAGCGGAGGATGGTTATTGGGAAGAGATTCCGGGGGACTGGTCTACTGATTGGGGTAACGGTTCGGGGATCTTTAATCCCGGCCATAATGAACTATTCCCGTGCGTCCCCAAGAACGCGGGATGTTGTCAGGGGACGCTTGCTTGTAGCACCCCCGGAGGCGATCAATTTATTCCTCCAACCAACACTTTTGTCCCCTCCACCTGTTGTAAAGAATACGAAGAGAGGTACGGCCAATGCCTTGGCGATTACAACAGCGATGGAGACATGGACCTATTGGCGGGGTGCGACTACGATTGTTGCGGTTATGGGGAAGCTGGCTGGTGTGTAGACCAACACGATTTCAATAACATATATTGGGATAGCGTAAGTTGTCCCAGTTGTGGGGGTATGAAGGCTTGTAGGGAAGGAGCCGAGTCAACGGGATGTCTAGAGACACGGTATACATGTGGTTCGGCACAAAGATGCGGACCCGTGAAATGGCAAGCGACCCAAAGGGTTCTCAAACACAATATTTCTGCTGGGGACTCATCTTTGATGGTAGATTTGAGGTTTGGTAACGCTGCCAATGTTGGAGACCCTATCGAAAAACCATCCTGTGATGGTGGCACTGCCCAACTGTTTGAAATAGACGACTATATAAAAATTGGTGTTGAGTATATGAAAATTGATGGTATTAATGTCACCAATAATACCATATCTGTAATAAGAGGCTTTACTATTCCAGAAGCAGATCCTACATCTACCCCAGCGGCTGGTCATGGCGCTGGAGATAGCATTTCTCTATGGTCGTCGGACTTGAACTGCGATCATATAGCTCATTGTGAAGACGGGGATGGGAATCTAATTGGCGATGCGAATAATGGTGTTGGCTATTTTCCAATTGACAATCGTGCTTTGTATCATCTTTGCCGCGATGGAGTCAAGGTATCTCCATATCCCGACACTTGTGGAGCCGATGGCGGGTGTTGGATAGGGGGGGAAGCGGGCACTGGATCTTCTAGGGGTGTTCCTATTGGGATATCCAGCTTGTTAGACTGGATAGATCAAAACGAAACCACTCTTACGATTACAGAAATTGATAACACTGGCAATCTTTTCAGAGATGCTGGTAATGACAGGCATAATCCTAGTGCTATAGCTAGGCCAGAACCATTTACGCTTAAACCCGGAGACATCATCAGAATCGAATCTGAAGATATGAAGATTCTTTCTGTCACAACCACCAGCAGCGTTCATCCTGATGTTAAGGGTTTTTGTACTGGAGATGTTAATCTAAATGGTGTTCCGAATGGTGACTCCGACAGGGTTCCCGAATGTAGCTTTGATGATTGTGATGGTAACAGAGCCGATACCGCTTGTAGACACTGGTTTAACACAGTGCCGCCCAATCCGGGTGGAGGTGGAGGTGGATCCGACCCCCCCGCAGAAAACTGTGCTGGAGAGCTTTTAGGAGACAGAAGTTGGCCTAACAACATCGTGCTTTTGCATGAGATTGTTGTTGAAAGGGGCTATGATGATACTAATCAGACAGATCACGACGCTAATCTGTGGATAAGGAAAAAGTATACCGATGTTATTCTAGACTGTCATCAGTGCGATCAGAATTTGATGGGATCTTATGCTGGAAATCGACATGTTTGGGTTGGAGGCCCGCCGGGGAACTTTAATAACCCGCCGGGTTCAGTATGGATGGGGGCATACTGGTATCCCGACTTTGATTGGCAGGCTAATGTTTGGGATGCTACAGCAGAATATGATGTGCCTTTCCGTGGAAAGACCGGTGGCGAGTGTCCTGAATGGCCAGAGAGGGATCAGTGCTGTCCAAGAATTGGCCAAGTAAGAATAGGTATGGTGAATTGGTGGGATGCTCTGAGAGAGCGCTGGGCGGCAGAAGGTAAGGGGCAGTGTTATGATTGTAACACAGGGGTGATTATTGGGAATCAGACAACATTTGGACCAAACAGTGTAGAATTACACGGCGAGTGTCTACGATATAATGAAGACACATATGACAAAACCTTAATAGGGTCTACATCTGCTTCTCAGGGCGATTGTTTGGCGCTAAACTGTCAAAGCCCCCAAGTAAATGACTGCGATGGCGTATGCTCTGACACCAGCTATACAACCAAGACAGACTGTATATCAAATAATAAAGTATGGGCGACTTGGGACTGGAGCGCCTATATAAATAAAGACATTTGTAATAATGCTGGACATTGTTGGGATTATAGAGAACCACCATTAGTTCTTGCGAGCGGGAATCCATTTGCTTGTGGTTATATGGGTGGTATGGATTGTCGGAGAAACGTGGATGGCAATTGGATTCCTTGTCTACCAGAGGCAGGTAAGCCATACGCACTTGCTAATGATTCGCAGGAATTCGCGTCGTGTGCTGGCTTTGGAGCAATAGATCAGAACCCTCCTTCCGTTGGAGCGCCGCCTCCGGGGGGACTTGCGCCTGATCCGGGTGACGGTGGAGAAACATGCATATGCATAACACGGGGGAGAGAAGGTATTGCTGGAGATCTTTATATAGACACTTCTGTAAAATGGAGACCGGATTGGGTTCCAGAATCTGATAAGCCGGGAGCTTTTAGTATTAAAAGGGTTCTCATGAAACAAATTGGCCATATGCTTGGCCTTCCAAATGGTTTCGACGTTATGTCTTCTATAACGGGACCAGCGGATAATGCAAAAACTGTTGGCCCTGCGACTTATAATACGCTTGTAAGAATGTATGAACCTGCTTGGTGGAAAAAAGCAGGAGGCATTCCTAGAGGTGGAAAAAATGACTACTGGTGGGTTTCTGGGGTGTACGCTGGGGATTTTAAGTAGCTGATCGGTATGATAGTACAGGAGGATATATTAGTATGCAACCACGAAGAACCAAATGTCAGTGTGACATTAATGGGTCTCCCTCACAATGGTGTCAAAGACATCAGTGTTATAAAACACCTATGCAGATTAGACAGTGCCAAATGTCTATACCTAATTTTGTTGCATGGGAGAATTGTAAGGGCGATGGACAAGGCGAGAATTGCGCTCCTGTTCTCCCCGATAAAGATGATCCAATACCCAATCTGCCAACTTCCGCTTTAGGTCAAGCACAATCATATATAGATCATAATCACGTACCAGAGCAGGAATCAAAGGGTTGCTCAACTTGCGGTAAAAGATCAGCAGACACATCCTCTCTTGAAACACCAGAGCAGGAGTACAACGCCCCCAATTTGATGACTCAGGGTTGGAGTTTTGCTAAAGCCGTTGGGGCTTATGTTAAAAGCGGAATGAAGAATATAGGTGAAGAAGACTATGCCGAAAGAATGCGCATATGCGATACTTGCGAATGGAGATCTGGCGGAAGATGTATGAAATGTGGCTGTTTTATCGATAGAAAGGCCGGTTGGGCTTCAGCCGATTGCCCCATAGGAAAATGGCCGAAAGCAAGCTCGTAATGGTGTATAATACTATAGAAGATATCACATGAGGGAGATTTAATATGGCGACTCTTACATTCTATGCTGGCAATGGTACGGCGTTGCAGCACCTATCCGGTTCTGGATTAGGTTTTTTTGGTGGAGCCTTCGGTCAGTCGGTAGAATTAAATAAATATCAAGATACCACTTTTATTACTAATAGTAATGGGACTGTTGAAGGCCCAACGTCTGATAACGTAAAATATGTTAATGATGGTAGTGGATATGTTACCAGTATCACACCAGCTACTGGTTTAAAGTTTATCCCTAACAATAGAGCATCTTTGAATGTTCGATTTACTCATGGAAGCGCTGTTAAGACTCAAAACACTTACATGCGTATTTTTGATAGAGTGGCGGCGAACAATCCTGCTAGTGGAGTTTGGACTAAAGTAGCCCAACTTATCCATCCTTGGAGTACATTTGGTAGCGCTTCTACTCCCGCAGGGCTAGGGTCTGGAGATGAATTTTGGTGGGGTTCTGCCTTACACGCTAGCACTCCTACTCTTGGTAACCAAGATATAAGACTGCCCAATAACTCATTCACTGTTGGTGGAAGTGGCATTATTGTGACGTTAGCTAAATCACCCGGCGCTAGTGGTCAATATGCTAAAGACGGAACTGGGAGTACGGCACAGCATGTGCAGCACGACTGGTACGTAGCTCTGAGCGCTTCTCCAAGAAGTATCGGTTCCAAGACTCAGTACGGACTGTACGTTAGCCTAGAATATCTCTAGGAAATAACGACGCAAAAAAAGCCCCGGTAGCATCACGCCGCCGGGGCTTTTCTTGTTAAGAGATGTCGTTTAGTTTTTTTTAAACCAAAGCACCCTTCTCTTTGTCCCATTTGACCCACCCGTTATCAGGCAGCCAGTTACCTTCCTTATCCTTCCTGCGCGGGAACAGCCTCCCGCCTTGTTTCATGGAGCCAAATTCCAATCTCGCTCCACAATCCAAACATCTGATTTCGTAGAACTGGTTCTCATCAACGGTCCTAACGACAAATCGCAAGTTCTCTGATGCGCATTTTCCACAAGAGACTTCATCAAAGATTTCCTGAAAATCAGATAGCTGCTGAAAAGCGTCTCTCTGGGTTTCAGCCTCAAGCTCTACCGAAATTCTGCCACTGCGTGATGTGTAATTAATTTTCATTTACTCTCTCCAATCAGATTCATAACCTTGAATTCGTTCGGGAATGTTACCTTGTTGTTGGTATTCATTCAACTGTCTTAGCATTTTTTGGGCTGTGTTTCTTGTTACATCGTTAATACTCTCATATTTTGTAGATCCCATGTTAACAAACTTACGAACATCAATATCTAGTTGCTTGCATTTATTATTGACAAAAGTTACTTGTTGATTACTAATCGTATCTTCAGGATTCCAATCTGCCGTAGTAGCCTGAACAATACTGACAATATCCTTCTTGGCCAACTCTTCTGCGGCGAGAGCGCGAATCTTTAAAGCCTTACGCAAGGCTCTTCCTTCTGCTCTAGTGCTAGCCGTGGCGACAGGATGAGCACAAAATAGATCATCCGTATTTCCATGCCACACATCAGCCACTTCCCTAAACGTTTTGAAATAGCCTGTGTTCATCCAGTCAAAAACAACCTTGTAAACAACGGTTGCTCTTCCGGGCTTATTTGGGTCGGTGGAAGGAAACACTTGTTCCGGCCCACTCTCCACAACTGTGCCTAACATCGTTTCTGAAACTCGACGTAGCCCAGCGCAGATTGGATTGCCGTCAATAAGTTCGCTTTTATCGAACTTCGTCATTACGTAGTCAGACCATTCACGGGAATTATATGGAGGAGCTTCTGGATCCATAGTTGCGTCATATTCTTCTTGAAGCACAACGTCGTCCACTTCTTCAAATTCCTCATCCATGTTTACGCGATCCAACATGCTAGTGTTTTGTTTATGCAAATCTATTAGCTCCTTTTTATTGAGACTTTCAATTGTTTCTTCCGATAAACCACTATCCATCAGATCCTGTTTTAGTTCTAACACTTTGATTTTAGAATAATTCACCATTAAGCTTCAATCTCTAAAAATCGTTCTGATTTATCTGGGAATTGTTTTTCCACATCTTCCAAAATTTCTACAACCTTTACCAATAAATCTCTTTGCTTTTTTCCCGAAAAGTTTTTCGTTACATTCTTAATTCTTAAAACTACATATCCAGATTGCAATAGTAGTCCAGATTTATGAGCATCAGATCTGATTGTCTTCTGAAGGTTTTCTTCTCCCCATATTGGGAAGAAATGAGAGGGGCCATCGACCTCTATAGCGACTCTCGACTCTGGAAGAAACAAATCAATTTCTAGCTTCTGGTTCGCAACGAGTCCCGTCTTGTGAAATATAACACTTCGTCCGGTCTCTGTCAACCCTTCTCGGAGAAATTTTTCCATTTTCGAGCCTTCTTTGGCGGCTCGTCTGACGGCTTCCGCTGCCGCTCTACGCATGTTAGATCGTTCCTCCTCCGACATATTGTCCCACTGTTTTTTTGCCATCTCAGAACGTTTTTGGCGCTCCTCGTCGCTCATATGGCTCCAATGAGAGAACATCCCCTCACTGATTTTAATTTTGTCAGATTCTGATCGCTCAGTTCCTTTTGTAGGATGTTTGTGCCTCCCACTTTGGATGGCTGTTGCCTGAGCCTTGCTTTTATCTCGTAATTTTACTCCAAGCTTAACGAGGGTTCTTCTCACTTTGTTTGGATATGTTCCTAGAGACTCAGATATTTCATAAGTACTCTTATTCTTTTTTACATACTCGTTTACAATGAACTTTTCTTGATTTTTAGTTAGAGACATTGTTTGTCACCTCGTATAGTTGCTCCATGTTAAAATCTTCTACTATCCCATGCACACCCCTATTGCAATAATTTTTAATAGCCAGAGCGTGCTCCGGGCTTCTGGCAATTAGCTTGACGTAGGGGTTGTTGTATGCTCTTACCATATATTGAAAATCTTTTCCGTTTGGTCTCATCCACTCAAGATCCCAAACATAAAAGAACTTATTTGCGGGATTTGTCGCTTTTGATAAATGTAATGCGGTAGAAGCAGATGTAGCCACCAGAGTTCCGTCGAAACTCCAAATTTCATTTACACCCATTATAGCGAAGCTTGGTGGAATAATGTGATTGGTAATATTTTCAACAAACGCTACAAAGTCGTTATTGCTTTTTTCACATTCTTTATTCAGCTTAGTGACCACATTGAATGATAGTTGGGAGGCCCCCAAATCACCCAGCATAACTCCTATTTTATTCATGTTATTTCTTTCACTAGTTTTTCGAATTCGTCTATATCTTCTATGTAGTCCTCTTTGTCATGTTCTGTAGAACACAGAGACAGCATTATATCTTCGCCGGTTTCATATGTCTGTGAGTCCCAAATCATTTTATCTACGAACACACTCTCGTGTTGTCCCATTACAATGGTTTCTGTTTTATAACCGTCATAGAGATGGACTGATATTTTACCCTGTAGGCAAATCAAAAGCTGCTGTGTCTCGTAGTGCGCGTGTTGTCCACGTTCGTCTCCCGCTGGAACTCCAGTCACATAGAACACTCTTCTCGGAACAAAAGTTAGTTCTGAGAAGTCTATGGGGACCAGTATACCGTTATCCTCAACGAACTGCTTTAAGCACCCGCCTAGCTTTACGGATTTGCTCAATTATATACTCCACGTTTTCATCGGTAAGGTTTTCATGAAAGGGGATACTAACCGTTGTCTTGGCGTCCTTTTTCGACTTCTTAAAATACTTGTGTGCTATTCTTTCTTTGTAGGCGTTGTAAACAGGGTGTAGGTGACACGCCTGATAGTGTACTCCACAGGGTATGTACTGCTCTTTCATCAGCTTGATAAACTCGTCCCTATCCTTTACATTTATCCTGTATAAATGGCCGCTCTTGTTGTCTTTATTAAACCCTGTGTTATAAGCCCTTCTTATTTCTGCCAGACGCTCATTCTTAGCTTCCAATCTTCGCAAGCCCTTTTGTGCGATGTGAGCCTGTATGGAATTCATGTGCATCTTCCATCCGGGGAATATCAACTCACGATCCCAAGAGTTGCCAGAAGGTGTAGAGCCTCCCATCACCGCCTTATGGAACCAGTCTATCTTCTCCCTGTCGTCTGACACTATCATTCCACCATCACAGCCTCCTACCGGCTTTGTAGGGTAGAAGCTAAAAATCATTAAGTCTTCTGGGCTTGCTTCTATTTTGAATAAATCTTTTTCGACCTGTTGGGCTGAATCATAAATGGAATAGTCGTTGAATACATGTAACCTGTACATATTTCCGACCCAGCGAGTGTCATCGCGAAAGTTTAGGTAATTCCCTGATCTAATGATGGCATTTGGAACCACC
>Ga0315338_1001095_pt1 | contig 39475 bp, 37 predicted proteins | sample ASW8metaG_FD_204518 | JGI IMG/M metagenome (GOLD analysis project Ga0315338, IMG submission 204518) | Ammonia-oxidizing marine archaeal communities from Monterey Bay, California, United States - ASW #8 | ecosystem: Environmental > Aquatic > Marine > Coastal | place: USA: California | collected... | reverse complement strand
TCTAAATCTGCAGTGAATGAAGATTCTGCAGAAACTTCTGAAATGTCCTTGCTAAGTTTGTCGGCCGCAATTTCGCGTACTCGATCTAACACACTTGCCATTTACTACAACTCCCAGGGGCGTTCATCGGTGATGAACGTTCAATTTAAACTCTTTGTAATATACACCGGCGACTGTTTATATGCCGAAGGAAAACCTATCCTAGCAGAGCACCGAGCACTCCGTTAACGAATTTTGGAGACGAGTTTGATCCGAATAAACGGGCTAACTCGACTGCTTCATTTGCTACCACGCTCTCTGGGGCGGCATCTGCCATCTCTAATTCGGCTATGGCGACCCGCAAAATGTTCCGTTCTACAAGCGGCATTTGTTCAGAAGGGTATTGCGATGCAATCTCAGAGATACGCGAATCGAGGTGCTCTCTCTGATTCTCACACATGTTTACTAAGCGTGTGGCAAAGTCAATATCATCAATTGTTAATCCCTGTTCTTTAGCGAGGCGTCTGACAGTAGCGACTGCAGGGTGTCCTGATGAATCAGATTCATATAAAGCCTGTAAGGCAACTGCTCTCGATCCGGTACGACCACCACGGACCTGCGGGTTATTTTCAGAGATCGGGTTGCCGTCGACCATCTCATCCAGGCGGTCTGGTTCATGAGAAGAGAATTCTAGTTCATTCAGATCGCTTCGCTTATTATTGGATAACTTTGATTTCGCTGTAGGCATCGAAACCCGACTTGCTAGCAAGTGATTAATTGTGAGGCAGTCAGATAAGTCAATTAAGAAGCGCTTGCGTATGCGAGAACTGATGTGAAATCGTCGATGTTTGCGACTTTAGATTTACGATCAATGCGTTTCACCATTCCAGAGAGTATTCTGCCGTGCCCGATTTCATAGAAATCGTTAATGCCTCCGTGCAGCATGAGCTTGATGGTATCGTTCCACTGGACGCATGACGTTAGTTGCAGTCTGAGTTCTTCACGAACGTCATCGGCCGTCTTTAATGGCTTGGCCGTGACATTTCCAATCAGGGGAACTAGCGGGTCGTGAAATGTTAGTGAATCAATTACCTTATTCAAACCATTTTGTGCGGGGCTCATTAGTCCAGAATGGAATGCTCCGCCGACTTGGAGTGGGATAGCTTTTTTAGCTCCACGCGTGCCAGCGATATCAATTGCCATGGTAAGACTTTGATGGTCACCGGCGATAATGATTTGCTGGTCTGTGTTTATAGTCGACATTTGGGCGCCAGATTCTCTGCATATTTCTTCAGCTGTTATTTCATCTAGCCCTACCAGAGCGACCATACCGCCAGGACGTTGTTCGCAAGCTCCTTGCATTAGTTGGCCTCGTTTTAAAACGAGCTTTACTGCATCGGTGATGCTGAGGACATTAGCAACGGCTAGAGCAGAATATTCCCCGAGGCTGTGTCCAGCAATCGCATTTGGGATTTGGAGCACCCCTGTAGATTCTTCCATTGCTCGCCATGCAGCCACTGACGTTGCCATGATTGCAGGTTGAGTGTTTTCTGTCCGTTTTAAGTCGTTTTCCGGGCCCTCGAACGTTATTGTGGATAGTTTGTAGCCTAGCGCGTCATCAATTTCGTCAAAAACTTCGCGCGCTGCAATAGAATTTAAATACAGATCTTTACCCATACCAATAGCTTGGGAACCTTGGCCGGGGAATAAGAAGGCGATCTTTGAATTTTTATTGTTGGTCATATTAAGAGCTGATCTCCCGATTGAGCAACGCGTGCTAAGACTCAGGCTCGACTGATGCAGGCTCAATAGCCTCTACCTGCTCAAGGAGGTTTACTTGAGGCCAATTACCTGGCATCGTGCGTCCATTGAAATTACCGCACTCTGGGCAGGTTATATGAGGTTGAATTCGTTCTTGTCGCGAGCATGGGCAAATTGAAGAAGACGGTAGTTTGATTGCGTTATGGGCGTTTCGATTTCCCTTACGGGCTCGAGTATGTTTTTTCTTTGGAAGTGGTGGCATATCTAGTAAGAATCTGGGCCTAAGTTCGTTCAACTAGGAGATTCTGCTCCTTTGTCTAGTAATTTATCAAGAGATTTCCAATGCAGATCCGAGTGACTTTGTGGGCATGAACAGCCAATCAAGTTGCGGTTGACTGCGCAAACAGCACAAATTCCAAGGCATTCGTCTTTGCATAAAGGCGCAATAGGGATTGAGGCGATTAGTGCTTGACCCAGTCCCTCTGTCAGGTCTAAAAAATTTCGTTTATCGATAATCAGGGCTGGATCATAGTAAAAATCACTGTCCGTATCATCCCAATCAAGTTGGTCCATGAGATCCATGTTTAGTGGATAAAATTCCTCATCTATTCTAATGCTGATATGGACAGGTGTGGCTTCAAGGCATCTACTGCAAATTTCTTGGGTTACAGCTGTAATATCAGCATCTAATATCACCGTTCTATCAGTCCTAATTAAATGTATTGGACCGTTGATTTGCGTTAATAATCGATCCGCAACCATTAACTGTTCGTTTTCAATTTTATGCTGCCGACTATCACCGAGTGTGCCCGATAACAATCCTGCAACGTTAAAGATCATGACTTAGAATCCGCCAGAGAGGCCTTCATAAATTAATCGTCGTTTCGAGGGTAATCGAAACCAGTTCACAACTCTAATAATGACTAGTCAGGTGAGCAAGTGTTTACGTAGGTAATTATCGGGGGTGCCCGGTTAACGTAATAGTGGTTTACTTCAGGGGGTTGGAGATCAGTAATTTTGATGAATTTGTTTAGTTGGAATAATTTATTCCCACAGATCGGCCAAAAGCGCTCTTGAAATAACCAAACGTTGAATCTCTGAAGTACCCTCATAAATTTCAGTGACACGTTGATCACGATATATTCTTTCCACTGAGGTGGGCTTGAAATATCCGATTCCACCGTGAATTTGAAGAGATTTATTCGCGATTCGACCAGCTGCTTCAGAAGCATACAACTTGGCCATGGCGGACTCTTTTCCGTGAGGTAGTCCTTCGTCGTACAAGGATGCGGCACGATAAGTTAATAACCTCGCAGCGTCCAATTCAGTGGCCATGTCGGCCAGAGAAAATTGAATTGCCTGTCGGGTTGCAATTGGTTTTCCGAATGTTATTCGATTCTTCGAATACGAAATAGCGGCGGTTAATGCACCGTTGGCGAGGCCTAGGCATTGAGCTGCGATCATGATGCGGCTAGAGTCTAGAATTTGGAGAGCCAGTTTATAGCCTTCACCTTCTTTCCCTAGCCGATTCTGGACAGGAACGCGACAGTTGTCGAAAACCAACTCAGCTGTCGCACACCCTTTCATTCCCATCTTGCCGTGTTGTGGATTAATGGTGAAACCGGGAGTGCCCGTCTCGACAGCAATGGCTGTGACGCCCCTGTGACCTGCCTTTTTATTTTGATTGGCAAACACTGAGAAAATATCAGCGACAGCACCGTTAGTGCAAAATAATTTTGAACCGTTGAGGATGTAATCGTCTCCATCACGCGAGAGTGAGGTTTCTAAAGCGAGGGCATCAGATCCAGTGGATGGTTCGGTGAGTGCGAACGCCGCAATCTTTTTACCCGATGCCAATGCAGGTAACCAACGAGCGCGTTGAGCGTTAGATCCGCCATGGTAAATGGTTTGGGCTCCCAGAGAAACATGTGTGATTAATACCGTACTGGTTGAGCCGCAGGCCGATGCTATCTCTTCGACAACTACCATGAAGTCTTTGTAGCCACCGTTGGATCCGCCAAACTCCTCGGGGAGAGTCATTCCTGTGACACCTAAGTCGGCTAAGTCACGAAACTGATTAGCAGGAAATTTTTCGGTTTCATCTACTTCATGTGCCAGCGGGGCCAGTTTTTCATTTGCAAATTCACGCATAGTGTTCGCAAGAAGTGTTTGCTGTTCAGTATAAAACGGCTGCATCGTCAATTCTTCCTGGGTATTTTGGGCGTATGAAGAGATTCTTGTTTTTTTAGTATTAAGGATATGCTGAAGTGTTGTGTTTCCATACAACTTTGTGGGATCTGTGACACGACAACTTTATTTAGAGATTGGAAAGGGGTATGGCTAGACTTTACGAGTGAAATGCTTTTTGCGTTTTGTTTAAGTTGGGGTGAATGGATTAGTGATTTGAGAATACTAGGAATTGACCCTGGGCTTACCAATACTGGTTACGGTTTGATTGAAGTTGACGGGCAAGATTATACGGTTGTTGAGGGTGGGGTTGTGCGCACAAAGTCTGGTGTACCCATGGAACAGCGGCTATTCATGATTTATTCAGCTATTCGTGATGTAATTCAAGAATTCAATCCTCATGCCGTGGCGATAGAAGATTTGCATTCCCATGCTAGATTTGTAAAGACAGCCATTTTATTGGGGCACGCTCGTGGAGTAGCAGTCATGGCCGCCGGTGAAGCCGATGTGCCTGTCTTTAATTATCAACCTACACGTGCTAAGAATATTGTCACTGGTTCAGGTAGGGCAGGTAAAGAACAGGTTAAAGCCGCTGTGTCTGCTCATCTACGTGCACCTGACGTGGCAAAGAATGAGCATGTAGCGGATGCCTTCTCCATCGCCATTTGTCATGCAATCATGGCTGGGAGCCCAGCTGTCGAAGCTATTGAAGCGACCAAGTAGAACAAACAGTTTTATGATCAACTACATCACGGGATTTATCAGGAGCCTAACTCGCGAGCCAGGGCGTGCGGTAGTTGTGGCTGGTGGGGTAGGTTATGAAATTAGTTTACCTACGTACGTCTATCAATCACTGGCGAACGATGGTATCGGCCCTGGGTCAGAGGTTGAATTAGAGATTTACTACCATGTTACGGATCGTCAACCCAAGCCTATGTTAGTTGGCTTTCGCCATCCGACCGAAAAGGCGTTTTTTGAACAGCTTATTCAAGTTGAAGGAATTGGGCCAGCGAAGGCTGCTGCTGCGTTAGTATTCCCAGTTTCTACTATAGCTTCGGCTATAGAAACTGAGGATCTTGGCTCACTCCAACGTTTGCCAGGTATTGGCAGTAGGGCTGCTCAGAAAATTGTCGCAACCTTACGAGGCAAAGTGGCAGCGACTGCACTACTACAGGATGTTAATATTTCGGGGGAGACTCAAATTCAGCAAGTTGCCGACGCAAGGGCTGAGGCAGTCGAAGCTCTGGTGACGCTAGGTTATCGTTCAGTTGAAGCACAAGATAAAGTTGAAAATGCAATTCGAAATAATTCCGATATCGTCGACGACGTGCAAAAACTTATGCGAGAGGTTTTCAAAGCGCAATTACCCAAGTAATCGCCAACTTGGAAGTTCTGTTTGCTGAATTAAACAATATGGGAGTGGACGAGTGGCCCGAAAGTCCATAGAACGAGATAAAGATCCACGCGAACGGGTTGTTCAGTCAAGCTCGTCGGCAGATGGAACCAGAATGCTGTCAGGTGAGTCGATCGAAGCAGATTTGGAACAGCATAATGCAGACAATAAGGGGATCACCTCCCAGGTGGAAACCCGATTAGTCCAAGATTTGCGTCCGCGTAAATTTAAAGATTATGTTGGTCAGAAAGCGGTGGTAGATAGCATTTCAATTGCTGTGCTTGCCGCGAAGAAACGTGGCGATGCGCTAGACCACGCTCTGTTTCACGGCCCTCCAGGTCTGGGTAAAACGACGATATCGCATATCATTGCGAGAGAACTCGACTCTACACTCGTACACACATCGGGGCCTGCTTTGGAGCGCCCTGCTGACGTGGTAGGTCTACTATCAAACCTCAAAGCAGGGGATGTGCTATTTATTGATGAAATTCATCGACTGTCACACGCAGTAGAGGAATATCTGTACTCCGCAATGGAAGATTTTAGAGTGGATTTTATGACCGGTTCTGGAGCATTTGCAAAAAGTATAAATTTGCCTTTAGAACCATTTACATTGATTGGATCCACTACACGCGCTGGCATGTTGAGTGCTCCTCTTAGAGAACGATTTGGACTTGCTTATCACCTTGATTTTTACTCGACTGAAGAGCTCTCACAGGTGATTTCGCGTTCGGCTGGTATTCTGAAGGTTGATATTGATGATCGTGGTGCTTTAGAAATTGCGAAACGTTCGAGAGGGACACCTAGAATTTCTAATAGGTTGCTTCGTCGTGTAAGAGATTACACCCAAGTTCGACATGCAGGCGTGATTAATAAAGCTGTGGCCTCGGAGGCACTTGAAGTGGAAGGAGTTGATGCACTCGGGTTAGATCGATTGGATAAACTTTATTTAACAACATTATCTAAAAATTACGATGGTGGGCCCGCCGGGATACAGGCCTTAGCTGCGACCATTAATGAAGATCAGCAAACCCTTGAGGATGTGGTTGAACCATTTTTGTTGAAGATTGGATTCATTGTTCGTACCCCTCAGGGACGTCGCTCCACGACAGAGGGATTTTCACATATTGGCCTGAAGCCGCGGCTTGATCAATCCTCAGGGCAAGGGACTCTACTCTAAATCATTTTTGTGAAAGTCAATGTGAAGATCAATAGCGTAGATATTATGTAAGGCAGGTGATGTGTGTTTGTGATCAATAACGTTGACTTAGACATTGCGCATAAAAATTGAAGATGCATCCTGATACCGCCAGTGATATTGTGAAGGGTTCAAAAAATCTTCCACCTGGTGGTACTCAAATTGGATTAGTCACTGCCGATCATTCAGATGGTTCGAAAAGGAATGAATTTTCGGTCCGGCCAGCCTCGATCCAAGACGCTGTGATAATGGAAAGTATCGAGCGGGAAGCGTTTCCGGGATTGATCCCTCTCAGTCGTATATCCCGTGATATAACGAGGGATAATGGACTTTATTTGAATGCCGTACGCAAATGGCGACCGAGCGAAGAAAAACTTAAATCTCGATTGAGGTTAGCGACAAAAGCAGAAAAAGAGGATACTCGGTTCTCGGCACGGGTTAAACGTTCGGTAAATCGTTATTTCCTTGATTATATAAATCCTCCCAAGTTACCCTCCGATTACATCGCAGGATTTGTCGGGTTATGGTTTGTACTCAACGAAGCGCATGTGATAGTAATTGGGTTGCGAGAGGTCGATCGTCGGAAGGGGGTGGGCGAGCTTCTTTTCATTAGCGCCCTCGAGCATGCAATTGCAAATAATTCCAAAGTGGTTACTTTGGAGGTTCGCCGGTCAAACGATGTCGCTATTGAACTTTATAGGAAATATGGATTTCAAAAGGTAGGACTTCGCATTCGATACTATTCAGATAACGGTGAAGATGCCGTAATTATGACAACTCCGCCAATTCAAAGCGATGATTTCAAGGATCACCTGTTTAATTTAACTCAGCAGCATGCTGAGAAATGGGGCAGGGCCGCACCCCTGGGGTATTCAGGACATTGACACGTTCGGCCGTAGATCAGCCACCTGTTTGGCTGAAGATGAAAATTATTAAAATCGCGCCAATTGCTACGCTAAGCCTGATACTCCATGACGTCCATTGTTGCTGAAATGAATCGAAGTGTTCCACAGATCGCCATTTTTTCCCACGCCATGCGAGTTCATTGCCTTTAAATCCCAAGAAAAGGCTTGCAGTGATCATAATTAGTAGTTGAGCCGTTGAAGGCAAAAAAGCTGCAGCAAATAATAGACCTGTAAATGGCACCCCGGAAAAAAGACCCCAAACGGCGGGCATCAAAAATGCGGCCCAATTCCAACGTTTTATGCTAGGAGGAATTTTCCCTTTCGCTCTACCTGAGGTGTTTTGTGCGGTAATTTCTTCATCTGGCGATAAAATGCGTTCTTGATTTCCAGTCTTAAGTGCTTGCTCTGCACTCGCCATATCACTTGTTGGCTGGATGAGATCAGTCGAGGACCTGGGAGCTGGGTTGACTATTTGGTTTTGTGCTGTCGCTGGGGTTTCGGTATTTGATGTATTGGCTAATGGTACAGATAGACTCATTTCAGCACCGCAGACGCAGCAATAATCTGAGCGGACATCGTTAGTATTGAGACATTGGGAGCAAGGAACATACTCAATCTTTGAAGAGCTGTTTGTCGTGCTGCTAGTTAGTCGTTCACCACATCTAGAACAAGCATAGTCATCGGTAAGATTTTGAGTTCCGCAATGAGCACAAAAAATGTGCTTGGTAGTTTTCGCTGATTTTGTATGGTCTCTCATGCGTGTTCGAATTCAGAGATATTCGTTGGTTATTTCTATTAATGTAAAGGATTTTCGTTTTTAGGCACTTTTTATTTTTAGATATCAGTGATGTCCATATCAAGCGCGTTGATCAAATCATTTAATTCTTCTTTAGTCCTTGTGTCAATTGGAACAGTAGGAGAACGAACGTCTGCGGTTTCAATGAATCCCCTGCCTTTCATTAATTCTTTACGGATAGCCAACCCGATTCCTGCTGAATTTTCATATCGAATCAATGGCAACCATGAATAGAAAATATTGCGAGCGCGTTCAACTTCATTTTTTTTAATGTAGCTGTATATAGATACCAAAACTTCGGGATATGCAAATCCGGTCATGGTGCCAATGGCCCCCCGCCGTAACTCTTCAAAAAGGAATGCGCCGCCGAGACCTCCAAAAATGCCCATATCTCCCGCAGTGGCCTCAATTACGCTAGTAATTTTCTGTGGAGTAGGAGGATCTTCCAACTTTAGATATTTAGCATCTGGCAATTCTGCATGTAACTTCCCTATAAATTCTGGTTGGAGATGGACTCCGGTTTGCTCAGGTAAATCTTGAATTACTATGGGTATTTCGGTTATTTCCTGTGCTGCTTCATAGTAGCCAAATGTGGATGCTAAATTTGGCTTTGCCATATTTGCCGGGGCTGCCATTACTGCAGTTGCCCCTGATGATTGCGCCTCTCGAGTCCTAGAAGCTAACGCACGTCCGCTTTCTGCGCTAACGCCTACTGTAACTGTCAGATCGTCATCTGCGGCTTTTACAACCGCATCAATGATAGGTCCTCGCTCAGAGTCGGTGAGACGGTGCGCTTCACCCATAACACCAAGAGTGACCACACCCGTGCATTTTGCAATACGAGCGCCATTAACCAAACGTTTAAATGAAGATATATCGACATCTCCGTTTTGGTCAAATGGTGTGGGTAGCATGAAGTGGATACCATGAAAATTTCGTTCTGATGACAATGTAAATCCTTTGCGCTCATGTCTTGCTTAAGTGCATCAGTTTTCAGTATGTTGATCTTGTTCTTGATATGGCGCAAGTTGGAGTCACTTTATTTTGGTATTACCATGACCGCCAATGGCACCAACTTGTCCTTTTGGAGTGCTAACATCTGTGGTAGTGCTGACTGTATATAAATTCCCATACTGTTGTTGTAATAATCAGAGTCCAAGGTAAATCAGGCAATTTACGAATAAAGGAATTTGAGCCTGCTTGCCATCAAATATAAAAGGTTTTGCGCATACCAGCAGTTTAGGGAAAACATTACGCAAAAAGAGGTAACCAGCGGTGACTAACGGAAGACTTGATACGAAGAACTGGATCCCGAATCCAAGTAGCAATGGGGTTTTAAAGATTGACGGCCCTGAGGTTGCCAATTTTGAAGATCAGGTAAAGCTGTTCCAGGCAGGTGAAAAAGATGAAGTTGAGTTTTTGCGATTTCGACTTCGTCAGGGAGTGTACGGGCAACGACAACCTGATCGCCAGATGATTCGAGTAAAAATTCCTTTTGGGGGACTTACCGCTGACCAAATGGATGTTCTGGGCGAAGCCGCAGATAAATATGCTCCACTCAAAAAGGGTCATATCACTACTAGGGAGAATGTTCAGTATCATCATGTCCCCCTTGGGGATACCACAGACCTCCTTCGAATGCTTGGTGACGCAGGGTTGTCGACCAGAGAAGCTTGCGGGAATACTGTACGTAATGTTGTGGCGGCACCCTCGGCGGGAGTCTCTAAAGATGAGGTTTTTGATGTCACGCCTTACGCAGCAGCTTATGCCCGTTACTTTTTACGTCATCCAACTACACAAAATATGCCTCGTAAGTCTAAGACCGCATTTTCTGGTTCAGAAAAAGACGAGGCTATGGTGTTGATGCATGACGTTGGGATGGTTGCACGGATAGAGAATGGAAGACGAGGGTTTAAGATCGTACTTGGTGGTGGTCTTTCCACAAGCCCTATGATGGCACAGACTTTGAGAGAGTTTGTCCCGGTAGAGGATTTCATCAAACACTGTGAAGCCGCTTTGAGAGTTTTTAACCGTCAAGATGAAGAACGAAAGAGCATAGCTAAAGCTAGAATCAAGTTCACTATTGCGCGTTTGGGCATGGATAACTTTCGCAAGATGGTTGATGAAGAATTGCAACTTGATTGGGCTAAAAAAGAAATTGATCTCGAGTCTTTGATGTTTGTCGATGATGAGGAATCGGATGCATCTGCTGTTCCGGCAGGTGCAATTGCGGAACCGATTGATGATCCTGCTTTTGACGATTGGAAGAGAACTAACGTTGTCGCTCAGCGACAAGATGAGTTCTGTATGGTTTACGTTAGGGTTGAACGTGGAGATGTGTATGCTAACCAATGGTCACAACTGGCCGATGTGGCTCGTAAGTTTGCTGCAGGACGTGCGAGGCTTGATCAGCAACAGAATTTGGTTTACCGATGGGTACGTACCGAGTCCTTATACGACGTATACAAAACGCTCGGATTAATTGGCTTTAGCACAGCTGGTCGCGAGACGATTCGTGATGTTGTGACATGTCCAGGTACGGATTCATGTAAGTTGGGGATTACCTCTTCTATGGGTCTAAACAAAGCTCTCGGCGAAGCTCTTGATGAAATGGGAGAGGTGGATCCGCTCGTAGAAAATATGCATATAAAAGCGAGTGGATGTCCGAATTCGTGTGGGCAGCACCATATAGCAAGCATTGGCTTTCATGGCGCGGTTATGAAAGGTCCTGGTGGTCAGGTTCCGGCTTATGAGTTGTTTCTCGGTGGCAGATCCACTGAAGCGGGTGGCACCAAAGTTGGTGAGCGTGTGAAAGCTCGAATTCCAGCCAAACGGGCACCTGAAGCGCTTAAGTCAGTCCTTAATACTTATCTTGCGAATCGCAACGATGGAGAAGAATTTTCTAGATTTATTGAACGTTTTGGTATTAGCGTTTTTGAGGAGGAGTTTGCCAAGCTTAAGGCTGAGGTAGGGCCTCTTGATCGGGATAATATTCAAACATATATGGATTGGGGTAAAACGGTGGTGTATCAACTTGAACGTGGTGAAGGGGAGTGTGCCGTTTAGTTTTAAGGGCGTTTTAAAAAACACGGGTGATGACTCTTCTGTCATCACCCGTGTTTTTTAGTTGGTTAGCAAATAATTCGTTTCAGCCGTTTGCTCCCGGTTCTGATGAATCGTAGTCATATTCGTAATTCAATTTGATGAATTCTTGTTGGTCATCGGGTACTTGATCTTCAGGGAAAATTGCGTTTACTGGGCATACAGGTTCGCATGCTGCGCAATCAATGCATTCATCAGGACTGATGAACAACTGAGTGTCACCGGGTTTAGAGTAAATACAGTCGACAGGGCATACGTCCACACACGCACCGTCCATTACGTCGACACAGTCTTTGGCGATGATGTATGTCATCCGTTGCGGCTCCTGTTGGTTGTGATATTCAACTTTTGCATAATCTTCTTCAGTTGTCTTCAGTGGAAAATGCACGGCGGATTATACGTTTCTAAAACCCCGCGTGAACAGCCTGTTCTGTCCCTATTTGGAGGGAAAACGCCAGGCCAGACTTTAATAAGTAAATGATTTAGAAAATCTAGTGACCGCCGCAGGCGCAACCGCCACCGCCGCTTCCGCAACCACCTCCGCCGCCTCCGCCTCCGCAACCACCACCACCACCACAGCCACATCCTGACGAGAAGTTTGGATTGGAAATTACGAATCCAGATCGTTCGAAACCTTCAACATAGTCTATGCTGGCCCCGTCAAGCATTGGGGCGCTTTCATCATCGACAAGTGCCTTGACGACACCCTCAACGACTTTGTCAGAGTCGGAAGGACTTTCCTCCAACCCGAACACATATTCGATGCCACCATGATCGTCTGTTGTGACCGCAATCCGAAGGTATTGACCTTCAGCATCTTGTTCTTTAAGAACTTCGAGCAACTTTGTTGTTGCTGCGTCAGTGAATTCTACAACGGTCTTGGAACTGACCATTACGTACTCCTGATTGACCTTTGAAAATATGTAAACGACTTATTGTTAATTACTGTACCTGCTTTGACTGCAAAAAGTACAGATTACTGATTTATGAGTATTGTTTGCAAAAAAATCCTTAAAACCTCAAGTTTACCCCCCAAATAGCAGATTACGGCGTTATGATGGGTGGGTGTGATAGGAATCCGCCGATATCCTATTTGATATTAATGTTGCGCAGATGGAAATGATTTCAGTTTTCCTATCTGTAGCCTAACTGAACGTGGATCGACCTAGTTAACTGTAACTCGAAAAATGACAATTAAGAATTGGACTAAGTGCGAATGGACGAACTCGACGGAAAGATCATAGGCTTACTTGAGCGCGATGGACGGGCTTCTAATGCTCGAATCGCTCGTGATGTTGGTGTCAGCGAAGGCACGGTTCGTCGGAGGCTCAAGCGACTCATTAATGAACAGATCATTAATGTCGTAGCGTTGCCTGATCCTCGTAAGCTAGGGTACAACTCTGAAGCTCTTATTGGTGTACAAGTCGATCCAGACAAGATTGACGCGGTGGCTGCCAAAATGTCTAACCTAGAACATACTCGTTGGGTCACAGCGACAACCGGTACTTACGATGTATTTGCTTGGGCTACATTGGAGAATGCCGAATCCTTGGGAAGATTTCTTCGAGATGAAGTAGGTGCTATAGATGGTGTCCGTCGAACAGAAACGTTTGTAGCTCTCCAGGTAATGAAGCGTGAGTTCGGAATTTCTGCTTAGAAATCCTTGATCTGGGAAAATACCGCTTTTTTATTGGGATTGTTTCATCTTACTCAATCTCAATTCTGCAGAACAGGAAATATAATGAAGCCTCACAGATGCTTCACTTCCCGGTATTCTGGTTGTGCAATCGTCAGTAGTCTTTGCCGAAGAGGTCGCAGTGACATTCTCTGGAGAGAACCATGCAACACACCGTTATTTCAACCCATTCCAATAAAACGCCTTTCTTATTAGCTTCACCCGGGCCATCATTGTTCGAATGTCTCGTACCAATAGCTAATGTTTGGCACAAAACTGGCGCATTGATCACAGGGGTTCTTTTGGTATCGCTATTGGCTCAGGCGCGCTTTTTCTTGCCTGATAATCCGGTACCGATCACGTTACAGGGCTTTGGAATTTTGATGTTAGGTTCGGTACTCGGCCTAAGGTTGGGGTTATTGGCCGCAATTGGTTACTACCTTGTTGGTATGGTGGGGCTTCCAGTCTTTGCCAAAGGCGGCGCTGGTTGGGATTATGTGGCTCATGGTGTGACTGGTGGGTATTTGCTCGGTTTTATATTGGCGGCGGGCGTCGTAGGCTATTTATCTCAGCGAGGTTGGGATCGAGGACGTAGCTTGTGGCCAATGTTGATCGGTTCTTTGCTTATTTATGCTCCGGCATTAATTTGGCTTTCGGTTTTTGATTTTTCATGGCCAGCAGAGGGGAAATTATTGTCGGGTGCTTTCTATCCATTTATTCCCGGCGACCTTTTGAAACTCGTGTCTGCAGCCGTGTTGACTGGTGGGTTGTGGCATCTTGTAGATCGTAAGAAATAAATTCGATTTTCAACCTGAATACCAAATAGAGCGAACAGGAAAAATTACCTTGTACAAGGACATGAATTGCGGAGAGGTCGATGAGTCTGCGATTGGCTCAATAATAAATGTCGCAGGGTGGGTTCATCGACGACGTGACCACGGCAATTTGATATTTATTGATTTGCGGGATCGCAGTGGATTGTTACAGGTGGTATTCAATCCTGAGAATTCTGAGGGATCTCACGAAATTGCAGGAACTTTGCGGTCAGAATGGGTTGTACAGATTAAAGGACGAGTTATTCCACGCCTGCCAGGGGCAGAAAATCCTGAACTGTCGACTGGTCTTCTTGAATTGGCGGCCACTGAACTTGTAGTTCTTAATCCGTCGCTGACGCCACCGTTTGAGGTTTCTGAGACTACAGATGTTGATGACAACACTCGTTTGAAATACCGGTTTATAGATCTCAGGAGACCGCGTATGCAAAATTTACTGCGGTTACGTCACAGGGTGACTCATATGATGTGGGATTTTTTGACGGCTAAAGATTTTATCCATGTTGAGACCCCAATACTTCTCAAGAGTACTCCTGAAGGAGCTAGAGACTATGTGGTTCCAAGTCGTATTCACCCAGGGAATTTCTATGCGCTTCCCCAATCTCCTCAACAGTTAAAACAACTTCTTATGGTTTCAGGAGTTGAGCGATATTTTCAAATTGCTCGTTGCTTCCGCGACGAAGATCTACGCGCTGACCGTCAGCCTGAACACACGCAACTCGACTTTGAGATGTCATTTGTTCATCAAAATGATGTGATGGAGATCGTTGAAGATCTTTACACGAAAATAGTTAACGAAATCGTTCTTGACAGTACTGTCTCTACCCCCTTCGCTAAGCTCACGTACGCTGAAGCGATAGAGCGGTTTGGTACAGATAAGCCCGATCTTCGATTCGGCATGGAACTTACGACTATTACGCAGATTGCCTCTAGGTCCGGTGCTCGGGTGTTTTCGGCAACAGAATCATCTGGGGGGGTGGTCCGTGGATTTGTTGCACCCGGTTGCAGTAACTATGGACGTCGCCAGACTGACGGCCTTACTGATTTTGCTAAATCGAGTGGTGCAAAAGGGTTGGTTTTCATATCTTTGGATGAGAATGCTGAATCGATTGAAATGCTCGAGGAACACCATATTAGGTCTCCACTTAAGAAGTTTTTATCAGTTCAGTCGGTGAAAGATATTGCTGTCGGAATGAAAGCTGTACCGGGTGATTTAATACTTATCGTAGCCGGGACAGAGAAATTGGTGAACACGGTTTTGTCGAATTTACGTAATGAATTAGGTCGACAACTTCAGCTTATTGATCCCAAACAATTTGCATTCGCTTGGGTTTATGATTTTCCTTTATTTGAATGGGATGAGGATCTGAACAAATATCAACCTGCTCACCATGTGTTTTCTTCACCGAAGCAAGAGCATTTGAAATATATTGAGACGGATCCAGGGAAAGTTCTCGCCGATTTGTTTGATCTCGTTTGTAATGGAATGGAGATGGGTTCAGGTAGCATACGTATACATGACCGGGACGTCCAGGAACAGGTGTTCAGTGTTATCGGTTATTCGGCAGACGAAATTGCTGAACGTTTTGGTCAACTTCTTACGGCTTTTACTTACGGAGCTCCTCCTCATGGTGGGATGGGTTTGGGTCTTGATCGCTTTGTTGCTATGCTGGCTGGGGAGAGTGCTATCCGTGAAGTCATAGCGTTTCCGAAAACTCAAACAGCGACTGATCCACTTTTTGAGGCCCCATCCACCATCGAAAATGAGCAACTCGCCGAGTTGCATTTACGTGTCGTGACTCCAAAGACGTAGCGGTATCATTATTTAGGAATAACTTTGGAATAAAGTAAGCCCTAAATTACAGGGCTGAGTTACAATTGAGACTGATGTGCGAGCGCCTGCAGGCGCTCTTTTCGTGTCTGGTATTACGGTGGAATTTTGTTTGAGTGTTTCGGAGAGAACGTTGAAAGTATCTCGTGATGACGTTGAAAATCGTCAGGCTATTCTTCACATTGAGGTAGAAGAAGATCGCGTTGAGCGTCATCTTCAACGAGCGCACGATAAAGTTTCGCAGCGGATTAACATTCCTGGGTTTCGAAAAGGTAAAGCTCCTCGCCGTATTGTCGAGCAGTTCGTCGGGCGTGATTATCTTCTCGATGAGGCGATGGAGTCTCTTGTCCCAGAAGCAGTGGGTGTGGCTGTGGAAGAATCTGATATCGAAACTACTCATACCCCACCTAGGGTAAGTGTGACTGAACGTGACCCCGTAGTGAAAATTGATGCAACAGTCGCGCTCACACCTGTAGCAACTCTTGGCAGTTATAAACATCTTAAATTTGAGGACGAGGTTGATGAGGTGTCTGAAGAGCAAATTGAAGAACAAATAACTCAAGTGCGCGAGTCTCAGGCTACCTGGGAACTTGTTAATCGGTCGGTAAAAATCGGTGACTTGATAACTATTACAGCAAGTGGTTTAGTGGAAGGAAAAGAGTTCGCTAAGGTGGATAGTGGTGAGTTTCTGGTAGAGGCCGGTAGTATGAATCCTGTTCCAGGATTTGCTGAAAAGTTGAAAGGCCTCAAAGGGGGAGATTCAAAGGAATTCACTCTCGATATTCCCGAAGATTACCCTAATGAGGAGTTTGCTGGGAAGAAGGTAAATTTCAATGTAAGTGTTGCTGATGTAAAGAAAAAAACACTTCCGAAGATGACAAATGCATTTGTAGCCTCTTTAGGCGATGACCCTAAAACAGTTGTGCAATTGCGTGATCGGATTGCCGATAACCTTCAACAACAGGCTAAAGATGGTTTACGGCGGTCCCTTGAAGAAAAAATCATCGATGCTTTGGTTGATGACGCTGAATTCGAAGTTTCACCTATGATCATTGAACACGAAGCTGAGCACGTACTTGAGGATCAACAACGTCAACTGGCTCAATATAACATTGATTTTCAGCAGTACATCGAGGGACTAGGCAAATCGACCGAAGAAATCGTTTCAGAAGCAAAAGATTCCGCTGAACTGCGCCTTAAAAGGATGCTTGTGGTTGATACGCTTGTTGAAGATGTAGGAGTGACGATAACTTCTGAGGAGGTTGCCGCGGAAACAGAGATTATGCAAAGTCAACCGCAATATGAGAAGGAAAATCTTGATACGGATGAGGCACGAGATGCAATTCAAAAGATTCTACAGCGTCGTGCTGCGGTAGATAAGGTTATAGCTATCACCCATAAACCAAATACTGATTATGAAAAAAAGAATGATAAATAAGGAGAACTTGATGTCGGATCTTCCTGAAAGTATCGTACCTATGGTGATCGAGACCGGGGCTCGCGGGGAACGAGCTTACGATATTTACTCGTTACTTCTGAAAGAGCGAATAGTTTTTCTCGGTACGCCGATAAACGCACAGGTTGCAAATTTGATTGTCGCTCAGCTTCTGTTTTTAGCCAGAGAAGACTCTGAAAAAGATATCAATCTATACATTAACTCACCGGGGGGTGAGGTGTATTCGGGAATGGCTATATACGATACGATGCAGTACGTGCCATGTGATGTTGCGACTTTTTCTGTTGGCCTTTGTGCGAGTATGGGAACGGTGCTTCTAACTGCAGGAGCTGCTGGCAAGCGACATGCCATGCCGAATTCCACTATTCACATGCACCAGCCACTCAGCGGGACCCAGGGGCAGGCATCGGATATTGAAATTCACGCTCGGGAGACTTTAAGGATTCAGGATCGCTTGCGGCAAATTATCGCTGACCATACCGGTCAGTCGTATGAGCGAATTGCTAGGGATTCTGATCGCGACTTCTGGTTGAACGCAGAACAGGCAGCTGAATATGGTCTAGTTGATGAGGTCTTGAAGCCAGATCCTCCCTCTTCTGAATAACGCATGCTAGGTTAATCCTTAATAGGTTAGGTAATTGGGATATGACAACCAATCAAACAAACGGTGGTGGCACTACCACAAACAGTGATGCGTATTCATGTTCTTTTTGTGGGAAGCCCCAAGAGAGCGTACGTAGGTTGATCGCAGGCCCATCCAAGATATTTATTTGCAATGAATGCGTTGGTAGATGCCAGCAGATCATTGCTGATGATTTACCTGTTGCAAAGCCGAAAACTAAGCCGACCACACCTAAGGATATGTTCGATTTATTGAATGAGTACGTCATCGGCCAAGAACAAGCCAAACGGGTAATTTCAGTAGGGGTTTACAACCACTATAAGCGTATCTGGTTTGGTTCTGAGGATCCCGACGTTGAACTTCAGAAAACTAATGTAATGTTGGTTGGTCCTACTGGATGCGGTAAAACACATCTTGCGCAAACTCTTGCACGAATTCTCGATGTGCCATTTGCTATTACCGATGCCACTTCTCTTACTGAGGCTGGCTATGTGGGTGAAGATGTTGAAAATATTTTGTTGCGGCTTATCCAGAATGCTGAATTTGATATTGCTCGAGCTGAACAGGGCATCATTTATATTGATGAGATAGACAAAATTTCGCGTAAGTCTGCTAATCCATCGATTACACGTGACGTGTCAGGTGAGGGTGTGCAGCAAGCGCTTTTAAAGATTCTTGAAGGAGCGGTTGTGAATGTTCCACCCCAGGGTGGGCGTAAGCATCCACATCAAGACTTTCTTCAGATCGATACGTCCAACATCATGTTTATTTTGGGTGGGGCGTTTGATGGTCTTGGAGAAATTATCCAAAATCGTCAGACCAGAGATGCGACTTCGATTGGTTTTAAAGCGACTGGAAAGTCTGGTAATGGTGAATCCACCGACTTTACCGCTGTCCAGTCCGTTGATCTGCTGCAATTCGGATTTATTCCTGAATTTATCGGTCGTGTGTCAGCAGTGATAGGACTTTCAGATCTTGACCATGATGAACTCATACAGGTGCTTACAGAGCCAAAGAATGCATTGATTCGCCAGTACGAAGCATTATTCAAAATGGATGGCGTTGAGCTGATATTTGAAAATGGCGCGCTAGATGCAACGGCGAGATTATCTCGTGAGCATAAAGCAGGGGCGCGTGGTTTACGATCTATAGTTGAGGAACTACTTGTCGACGTTATGTACGAGCTGCCTTCTATGGAAGGGGTGGTCAAATGTATTATTCGTTCCGAGACAGTTACCGATAATCACTGGCCCTTGTTGCTTGATGAGGATGAAAAACGTCTCGACCATAAACTTCCCGTAGGTAAACACAAAGCTGCTGCTTGATTAGTTCTCAAAGTGACTTGTTGTCGATGATGGTTGTCAGAGGTTTTTAGTTGTATCCACATTGAGCATAAAGGTTGCGTAGCCCTTTTTACGGTTAATCAGTTATCGACTTTTCAACCGCCTGTGTAAGATCAACGATGCCTTTAGATCCAGTCGGGTCTATACGACCTTGTGATACTGCCTTAAGTGTTTCCACCAATAGCGGGCGCTCTCTAAGTAAACCTGCTTTACGAATCGCCTTAAATAGTTCTAATTCCTCTCCCTGTTTCTGTTTTACCGTTTTTATATCAAACCCATTGATTTCTTCCCAGTACGAATCGAAATGTCCACCTCGGACCGAGAATCCGGCTGTTGCAATTACGGGGCCTTCGTCAACGTTTATGGTTGATACGTGGATCATGGCTCCGGTCCTATTGAGTCGTTTACCTATCACATCCCAAACTGCCTGTTGCCACATTCCGATGGTACCGCCTGGAAGCGCTGGATGAAGATTTAGTGTTAAATATTCCGAACAAAGTAAAGGAGCTATAAGCATGTAACCGGCATGTACCGCTAGGTCGGCATCGAATGGACTGAGCAATTCGATTACAGCTTTATCAAAAACTTCACGTAAATTTGCCCATGGTTCATTGTTATGTGCCCGACGGAAATCGCGTGAAGATAAAGTTATTAATGGTATCCCGCGTGATTTAACAAAAGTTAGGAATCTATCAGTCTGTTTTGTCTGTCCTTCAACACGATTGACAAATACAAATGTTACTTCGCCATGCAGCTCTCCTGAATCGATGGCATCAAGTGTTGATTCTAAAAGACCGTATGAACCTTCTCCTCGACCTGTCGTGAACCAGCCGATTTTGAGCAAGTTCGTATTGTCTGAGACGGATGTTGTAGTCACAATTTAGGAGTCCTCTTGGTCAAGATCCTCGTCATTAGGGACAAGATTCATTTGTTCAGCAAAATTTTTTTGAAGTCTGGTGATCTTTAGTTCGGAAGATGTAAGAATCTCATTACACTTGGATGCGAGTTTCATACCCGACTCAAACAGACCGGTCGACTCGTCTAAAGAGAATCCTCCGGTTTCGAGCTTTCGCACTACTTCTTCGAGCTCCGAAAAAGCGTTTTCAAAAGATTTAGCTGCCGGTTCTGTGTTTTGTCTTTCACTGGACTTGGTCATTGCTTTTCCGTTCAGGTTTTAAAAGTGGCAATATTCTTTTCTTGATTTTTATGAGTTTAATGAACTTGCTTCTTGTGAATTTTTTCGAATTTTTTCGACCGTTGTATTAACTGATCCATCAGCTAATACAACGGTCATCTTATCCTTAGGTTGAAACTGTGAGGCGCTATTCGCTGCATTTCCGTTGGGCAGTTTAGCTATCGCATAACCTCTTCCTAGAATTTTTTTTGGGCTAAGTGCGTTGAGAGATGCTTGAGCGGTCGCTAATTGGTGTTTTGATGATTCTAATAATCGTTGCTCCGCTAGTCTTGCTCGGGTTAGCAAATCATCAATTTTTTGTCTTGGCAATGCTACATCTGGAATTCTTAAGTTCATGCGGTCAACGGAGATTTCGAAATTAGATCGTTTATCCTGAAGGGTTCTATAAATTATTTCTTCGATACGTGATGCGTTTGCACTAACATAACCTGCTAGCTCGGTTATATCTGGGGCTACGATTTCGGCTGCAGCGGAAGGGGTTGCGGCACGCCTGTCAGCGACGTAATCGGCTATCGTGGTATCAGTTTCATGGCCGATTGCGCTGATAACCGGTACAGTGCTTGAGAATATGGCACGGGCGACAATTTCCTCATTGAATGCCCAGAGATCTTCAAGTGATCCACCTCCTCTGGCCACAATTGCGACATCGATACTTTCCATCGAGTTTAAAGCTTTGAATGCTTTGACTATCTCTGGTGCTGATTTTTCTCCCTGTACTGAGGTTGGGATGAGTATTATTGTTGCTAGAGGATATCTGCGCGTCAGTACATTCAATATGTCTTGAATCACCGCACCGGTAGGAGAAGTTATTACTGCTATTTGATCTGGCAGGTCGGGTAGTGCACGTTTACGATCAATGTCAAACAGACCTTCGGCTTCAAGTCGCTTTCGCATTTTTTCGTAAGCTTGTTGTAGAGCACCGATTCCATCTGGACTGATTTCATCCACGTATAACTGTAGATCACCTCGAGCTGTGTAAATCGAAACGCTTCCGTGACAAATAACTTGAGAACCGTCGCTTAAAAATTGGGCGCCTAATCCGGATCTAAACATTACAGACCGGATCACAGACTGTTCGTCTCGCAAAGAGAAATAATGGTGACCAGAGGATGGATTTCTGTAACCCGAAACTTCACCGATGACAGTGATGTCTGCTAGTCGAGGGTCGGACTCCAATGTGGATTTTAGGTAATCAGTGACCGCCGTAACTGTGTAAGCGGTTTGGATTCCAACCTGATTTTCGTATGAATATTCTGAATCGTTATTGCTGACCATACTTTCATTCTTCCAGAGATGCCTTAGAAAGGCTAATGCAGAAGTCCGAAAAGGGGTAAAAGTTTTTATATCCTTAGGTAGTTAGTCAGCGCGTCCGGTATATTCACCTGATGTTGAATTGACGATTATCCGATCTCCTGTAGAAATAAACAATGGAACTTGAAGCACTAGACCAGTAGTGGTGGTTGCTGGTTTGGTGGCTCCGCTTTGGGTATCGCCTTTAAGTCCAACTTCGGTTTTGCTAATCTCAAGCGTTACTGAGGGAGCTACTTCCACAGAGATGGGAACACCTTCATACATCATTATTTCGATAGTATCCCCCTCTGAAATATACTGCAGGGCGCTACCTAGAACCTCTTCAGTAATGGCGAATTGTTCAAAAGTTTCAGTGTCCATGAAGTTGTGCATATCGCCGTCTGGATAAAGGTATTGTACTGATGGCGTGTCTACCGCGGCACGAGTGAGCTTTTGGTTCCCCTGAAGTTTTCGTTCGTAGACGTTGCCTGTTTTTACCTGCCTTACTTTCAAGGTGAGAGTTGGCGGGGCTTTTGGAGCCTGGCGATGTTGCCAGTCCAAGATTTGATAGACATCATCATCCAAAATGATGGTCATATTTCGGCGAATTTCACTAGAAGATATGGTCATTGGAGTGGGCTCATGTTCGGATTCTCATTGTTTAATCAAAGAGTAAGCAAAGTTCATCAAGAAAAATAGGTAAACAATGAATCTAATAGCATGGTCTATAACTTAGAAACTAATCTTATCGGCATGACTTAAAACTTGGGCTTTATTGTTTTTAAGAACGACTACATCTTCGATTCGGACTCCACCCCAGCCAGGGATATAAATACCTGGTTCTATTGTAAAGGGCATATCGTTTTCGAGTTTGCCTTTCGAGTTGGGTCCGATCCCAGGATTTTCATGGACTTCTAGTCCCAATCCATGACCAAGGCTATGCCCAAAGTTTTTTTCATATCCAGCTTCGGCAATAATTTTGCGTGCAATGGCATCACATTCCTCACCCGTCATACCTGGCTTGACCATATCGATTGCTGCCAGTTGTGCGGTCAATACGATGTCATATATACGCTTTATTTTATCGTTCGCTTCGCCTAACACCAACGTACGTGTTAGGTCTGAACAGTAGCCTTTATATTTAGCTCCACAATCGAAAATTATGGTCTGTCCTTCGGTGATTTTGGCGTCTCCTGTAGCGTGATGTGGGCGTGCTGCGTTAGGCCCGATTGCAACGATCGTTGGAAAAGAGATTGATTCGGCGCCGCGTTCACGCACGGCTTTCTCAAATATCCAAGCAGCTTCTTTTTCACTCATTCCTACTTCTAATTGTGCGGCTGTCTCTTCAAATGCCTCGTCACCTATATCGATTGCGTGTTGAAGAAGCGGTAGCTCTAGATTGTCTTTGTATGACCGCAGTTCTACACAAATACTCGATGTCGGTTTCAATATGGGGTTAGCGTTATTTTTTTTCAAACTTTTTCGAAAGCGGTCGAGAGTTGCAACTGTTAAATCATCTGCTTCGAATCCGAGTACTTTGATTTTCAATTCATTTATGAGGTTGGCTAACCAATCGGGTTTTCCTCCTATACGATCAACTCTCCATCCAGGTGCCTGCATAGAAGCTTGTTCGGTATAGCGAAAATCAGTGCAAATGACAGCTTCGTGCTGTGATAACAGTAAGTAGCCGGCGCTGCTCTCGAACCCTGAGACGTATCGTCTATTCTCAGTATTACTTATAAAGATCGCGTCCAGACTATCCTGCACCATACGCTCTCGAAGCTTTTGAACGCGCAATGGGAATCGGAAATCACTCAATTGGAAATAGCCCCTAAGAAAACTAACGGTCTATTATCGATGATAGATGTTCTAGGGCGTAAATGTAACCTGCAGGACCAAAACCTGCTATTTGTCCGACCGCACTGCCGGCAAATACTGATTTCTGGCGAAATTCTTCACGTGCATGAATATTGGAAAGATGAACTTCGATTATTGGAAGCTTGGTATCAAGTAACGCATCAAGAATCGAGTACCCAACTTGTGTCAAAGCGCCTGCGTTTATGATTGCGCCCTCGGCTTGGTCTGACCATTCTTGAATGAATTCGACTATTGAACCTTCGTGGTTGGATTGGAAGAACTTCACTTCTACACCAATATTTGACGCCTTTAAAGAAATATCGTTTTCAATATCGTCTAGTGTTTTTGTACCGTAAAGGGACGTGTCTCGTTTGCCGAGATTATTCAAGTTTGGTCCGTTTATTATGATTATTGTTTTTGACAACACATGCTCCCAATGATTCGCGTTCGTTTCATGAGCGATTAAGTTGAGCTTACAGGTCTATCACTGTCAGGTGCTGCATTCTTAGTGTCATTTTTTGCTCGAGGGTGTGCGTTCAAATAGACATGGCGGCTTTGCTCCGCTGAGATATGCGTATAGATTTGGGTGGTAGCCGGGCTACTATGTCCTAACAATTCTTGGACTATACGTAGGTCGGCTCCACCGTCTAGAAGGTGAGTGGCAAAGCTATGTCGGATTGAGTGTGTGTGGAATTGGGATGCTAAACCGGCCTGTAGTGCATATTTCTTGACGATTCGCTGGACGGATCGACTTGAAAGCCTTCCTCCAGTTTGGTTTAGCCACATGGCTTGGTTGTAATTTCTACCTGTGAATCTTGATCGAACATTTTCCAAGTATTCTACGATCCAACGGTTACTATGCTCGCCAAATAGTGCAATACGTGGTTTGGACCCTTTGCCCACTACACGGATTTCTTGAGTTTTCAGATCGATATCGTCGACATTCATAGATTGAATTTCCGATACTCGTAATCCTGTCGCGTAAAGCAGCTCGAGCAATGCGCGATCACGGATACCGGCTTTAGTGGATAAATCAGGAGCCTCAAGAAGACGATCTATTTCATATTTTGAAGCTACAGTGGGTAACATTCTCTCTTTTTTTGGTCCCTTGATTATGCCGGTTTGATCATTGCTGAGTTCACCTGATTGTTTCAAGAATTTGAAAAAAGATTTTAGCGTGGAAAGTTTTCTTGAAACACTGTTTCGGTTGAATCCATTTGACATTAAATAAGCGAGGTAACCTCTCAAAAATGATCGGTCGACCTTATCTAGATCATGCAGGTTGGATTCTTCGAGATACTTTACGAGTGGTACAAGATCGTTTACGTAATTGCGTACCGTATTATCAGCCAACTGGAGTGTTGTACTGGCATGTTGTTGGAAATCACGAATACGCTTTGGCAGTGTTGGCGAATGAGATTTTTGCAAGATTCTTTCCATGGCAGGGGAGGGAAGATGATCACTCGTGGCCATTGCATTCCTCCCATATGAAAAAAACGTTATTTTGCAGACTTGACTTTCGCTCTCGCTCGATTATTGGACTTTTTGCGTGGCCGCGTTTTTTTCCCGGCGGCGGCAACCATGATTGCTGCAGCTTCGGGGTGAGCAATTGCGCAGTTTTCCATGGCAGTCTCCCAATCGACTTTCCAGTTTTCTGTGACTTCACCTGAAGCGCGTTCACCGGGTCTAGTTGAAATTGCAACTCGACATTCAGGGAATTTTCCACATCCCAGGAATTTTCCATATCGGCTTTGGCGAATGACCAGATAGTCTCCACCGACACATTTTTCATCACTTAGCTGTACGAGACGTTCAGATGGAACCCGATCAGCTTTCTCCTTTGCGATGCTTACTTCTTTGACAAATGGTCCGAAGAATTCCTTAAGCATGTTGATCCAGTTTTGATCCCCATCCGCTATAGAATCAAGTTTGGTCTCTATTCCGGCCGTAAAACCGGTATCCATAATGCTTGAAATGTGTTTGGTGAGAAGCTCAGATACTGCCGTGCCTGTCGGAGTTGGTTTAAACCGACTTTTTTCTCGATCAACATACTGGCGTTTCTCAATTGTGCCAACAATGGTGGCCCAGGTGCTAGGTCTTCCAATTCCTTGTTCTTCCAAAAAACGTATTAGATTTGCCTCAGTGAAGCGAGGTGGTGGTTGCGTGAATTTCTGGTCGGCATTAATTGCTTGCTTTTCTAGAGAATCACCTTCCTGTAATGAGGGTAACTGTGAATTCTCGTCGTTCTGTGAATCTTCATCCTTGGTTTCTATATACAGTTTTCGGAATCCATCGAATTTGATTACTGAGCCAGTTGCTCGAACTATGTATTCTTTGCCATTTGTTGCGATTGCTTTTATGTCCACACCGGTATTGTCGACGATTGCATCAGTCATTTGGCTTGCGATTGTTCGTTTCCAGATCATCGTATAAAGGCGAAGTTGTTCAGCTGATAGGTACTGTGCGAGTTTTTCGGGCGTGTTTTCTATCGATGTGGGTCGGATCGCCTCATGAGCTTCTTGGGCTGATTTGCTCTTAGTTTTATAGCGACGAGGGCCTGACGAATAATCAGTTCCATATTTTGTGGTGATGAATTTTTCAGCTTCGGTCAGAGCATTTTCAGCGAGATTTGTTGAATCTGTTCGCATGTAGGTGATCAGACCCTCAGGCTCGGAATTTTGTTTTGCGATCCCTTCATAAAGATCTTGAGCTATGCGCATAGTACGTGCCGCGCTATATCTAAATGAGCGCGCTGCCTGTTGTTGTAACGTACTTGTAGTAAATGGTGGACGAGTTCGCTGTCTGGCCTCGCGCCTAGTCACATTTGAAACTTTATATACGGCTCGCTCTAGATCATCTTTGATCAACATTGCTGTCGATTCATTATTAATAACAGGCTTTCCCTTTTGTCCCGGAACAGTCTTGAGCGAAGCAGAAAAAAGGTGTTTATTTTGCGCTGATTGTGTTTGCAGATCTGCCGTTATCACCCAGTATTCTTGAGGTTTGAAAGCTTCGATTTCTCGTTCACGGTCAACTATTATTTTAAGCGCTATCGACTGCACCCTGCCTGCCGAAAGTCCTTTTCGTCTTCCTCCAGGTATTTTGGACCAAAGAAAATTACTTCCCTTGTAACCAACTCCTCGATCAAGCACGCGGCGTGCTTGTTGTGCATTTACTAAGTGCATGTCAATTTGGCGTGGATGTGCAAACGCTTCTTGAACTGCAGAATCGGTGATTTCATGAAAAACTACTCGCTTGAGATCTTTTGAATTCCCAAGTTTTGCGGCTTCCACAAGATGCCATGAGATCGCTTCTCCTTCGCGGTCTGGGTCTGTGGCCAGGTAAATAGATTCGGCCTGTTTAGCTGCTTTTTTGATTTCTGCTATTAGCGTTTTCTTTGTGTTTACATATGGCGCCTGGAAATTGTTGTCGATGTCTTCGACATCCCAGTCTTTTGGGAGATCACGTACATGCCCCATAGAGGCGAGCACCACATAATTTTCGCCTAAAAACCTGCCGACCGTTCTAGCTTTGGAGGGAGATTCTACGATTACCAAGTCACGTTTTGCATCTGTCGCCAAATTCTTTTTCCTCGGATCGATGGCCAATTCCAGACTATCGATCGTTCTTTTTTCTCAAGAGATGTCGCCGTATGTTTGTTTATCCGGCTTATTTCATTTATACGATTTAACAACGTCTCATTCTTAAACATTGTTTTCACGCGCGAGTTTGTCAAGCGCCTTTTCGTCAGACTATGTGTGAATATTTTGTAAACCAATATGGGCTTACCACGTATTCATTTATCACGGATCGAACCTTGAGTTGCAAAATAATGAGCCACAATGTTTGGGAGTCCAAACCCTTGTAGGTGAAATGGCGGAGAGGACAGGATTCGAACCTGCGGTGAGCTTGCACCCACACACGCTTTCCAGGCGTGCCCATTAAACCGCTCTGGCACCTCTCCGCGACAGTAAACTAGTCGCTAATAATTAAGCTTATCGCTATTAGTGGGTGATTACATAAACCAAATTATGTTTGGCGGAGAGAGCGGGATTCGAACCCGCGATATGCGGAATGCATATACCGGTTTTCGAGACCGGCGCCTTCAGCCACTCAGCCATCTCTCCTAACAAATCAACTATAACAATCTGTTAGTCGATTTTGATCGATGTTTTCACATGTACAAGTACATTGGTTTTGTAAATTACTTTGGGTCGGTAAGTCAAAATGTTGACTTCGGATAATCTTGATCTTTACGATGGAAGTACTTGGCGATTAATATCCTACTTGTATCAGCAAATATATTTAAGCTGATTCTTGCATCCTAAATGAAACTATCTTCGTCTTTTAAAGTGGATTGCTTTGTTATGAACATGTTTTCACTACCTGTAAGAAGTGTTGGTTGAATGACCGCTGCAGGAATTATTCTCGCTGCCGGTGATGGGACGCGAATGCGTACGAAGAAGCCGAAACCTCTTCATACAGTCGCAGGCCTGTCTTTGGTTGCCCATACCGCACAAATAATGCGCGTTGGGGGGATTGAAGAAATACGCGTTGTCGTTTCTCGAGAATTAGCAGGCAATTCTGCACTTAAAGATGTTTTGGCAGACGATATTGACATTTCGGTTCAATCTGAACCGCGCGGCACGGCGGATGCATTAAATGCCGTCGGATCAGTCTTTGATGGTGCTGACACGCTTGTCGTAGCGCCTGTAGATATGATTCTCGTAACCGGTGAGCTTGTGAGGCGAATGCTCGCGTTGCACCGAGAGTCGGAGGCGTTGTCGACTATTTTGGCATCTGAGGTCGATGATGCTTCAGGCCTTGGGAGAGTCAAACTTGACGATTTAGGTCAGCCGGTTTCTGTGACTGAAGAGAATGACGCCGATAAAAGATTATTGCAAAGCAATCTAGTTAACACCGCTTGGTATTGTTTCGATAATAGCTGGATATGGGATGCTATTAATTTAGTACAGCCGGCTCGTAATGGTGAGGTTTATTTACCTAAGGTTATTGAGAGCGCATCACAGCTAGGGCGGTCAATGATGTTGGTTTCTAATCCTGATGCCGGTCGGGGTATTAATGACCTCCATGAGTTGGCTAGTGTAGAAAAAATTATACGGCGACGGACGAATGAATTTCACATGAAAAGCGGCGTTACAATTCAAGATCCCGCTTCAACATACATTGATGTTGAAGTCGAAATTGGTTGTGATACTCAGATCGGTGCCGGTAGCCATATTGGAACAGGCTCGAAAATAGGCTACAACGTAACAGTTGGCTCAAATACAAAGATTATGAGGAGCCAAATATTGGACAATGCAACAGTTGATGGTGCCCGTGTGGTCGATTCAACAATTGGCGCTAAATGTTTCGTGGGATCGAATTCACTTGTCCGAGCGGGTTCTGAATTGAAGACTGAAGCAAAGATCGGCAATCTTGTTGAGATCAAGAACTCAGTGATCGGATTTGGTTCTCAAATATCGCATTTCAGCTATGTTGGAGACGCTACTGTTGGCGAAAAAGTCAATATTGGAGCCGGTACTGTTACTTGTAATTATGATGGCATTGAAAAACACAGGACGGTTATTGGAGACGGTGCATTTATAGGTTCCAACACGATGCTGATAGCTCCAGTAAAAATTGGTAACTTTGCACGGACTGGCGCAGGAGCAGTTGTGCGATCTGAGGTACATGAAGGTGAAACTGTGGTTGGGGTGCCCGCTAAACCATTAAACTCCAAATGACTTTCATGTACTCGGTGAATACTCTACGAGAGAAATTTAAGCGAATGATTAGAAAATCAGAAGATCTTAAAAGCTCCGATTGGCCTCCTGATACCAATAGGCAGGCTACGAAGTTTAAGGTGAATTGTAATGTCATCTGAACACTTGTCACTGCTGATGTTAATTATTTCCGGTAGTGCCTTTTTCTTCATTGCTCTTGCAATTTCTTCACTTGGTACGCGTATAAATCCTCTTCCTTCGACTGTCCGCAATCCCAACAACGGTGGGAACGTCAATTCTAATGGTGAATTAGGGGCCGACCATCAGGATGATCAGGATTATGGGTTCTCGGGGAGACTTAGCGCTGAATCTAGCTTGATTGGTAGAAGCGTTCAGGCTGTTGCACTGATATCTGGTGGCCTGTTGGTATTTGCGATTTTGGAATTAGGGCATGGAGTCACTGTTCTAGGGTATCAACTTGGGTTGAGCGGGCTGATAACAGCCATAGGTGCTGTGGTGTTTCAACTGATCGCATCGGGCTTGTCTGGGTATCAACGTAACTGGGCACGGGCAATTAGTAAACCGACTGGAATGGTTTTGCGTTGGACGAGCGTGATTCCTGGTATTTCTCATATTGTTGATTTTTCACTTTCCCGCGGTAGAGGAGAGGATGCAGTTGACGAAGATGTTTCAGCTGCACTTCAGGAAAGTTTAGATTTTCTTGAGGAATCAGTTATACCAGCAGATCAAAATGAATTGAAGATGATTCGTGGGATCTTGAGAATGGACACGGTGAAAGTCCGTGAGATTATGGTGCCGCGCGTCGACATGAATACGGCAGCCGCAACATCTAGTATAGGTGCCGTTGCTGACCTTATGTCAGTTGGAGGGCACAGTAAAATACCAGTCTACGAAGACGATTCGGACACTATTGTGGGAGTCGTTTTTGCCCGTGATGTTCTATCTGCTTTGGACAATGACAGAAATCCGGATAGTCCTGTTGAGGATCTTGCCCGCCCAGCTCTACATGTACCGGAGTCCCAAAGTCTCGAAAGATTGTTAAGGCAATTACAAGAACATCGGACTGGTTTGGCGATTGTGGTTGACGAATATGGTGGAGTTTCTGGCCTGGCGACGGTTACTGATTTAATTGAAGAGATCGTTGGAGAGTTGATTGACGAATTTGATGTAGATGGCCCGGAAATACAGGAAGTTGGTGCAAAAGAGATAATTGCTGATGCTGGAGCTTCAATAGACCTCATGAACCAAACTCTGCACACGTCGATAGTTCCAGAAGGGTTTGATACCGTGGGTGGCCTGGTATTACGTGAGTTGGGCAAGATGCCATCTCCTGGAGACACAGTTATCGTTGGTGATGTAAAAATCACAATTCAGGCTGTAATCGGCCGTCGGATAAGACGGGTGAAAATTGAACTCCTTGACGTTGAATCTTCAAGTACTGATTAAATGGCCTGGTATTTATAGGTGTTACCTTAAATATCAGTATGTGGGCATTCGCTAATACACATTTCGATAATTACACTTAGCTACTCGATTCCCCTACTTTTGTCCTACTGTGATAAGAATTTTTTGTGTAAGTAATCCGTTATCGTTTGCGTTAACCAAAGACGCCCCGGCAGTGCCGGGGCGTCTAATTTAATCCATTCAGGATGAGGATTTAGCCGTCTACCTTGTCTACAAGTAAGACTGCTGTTGCTCCTCGGTTGCCTTGGTCGCCAGTGGCCAGGATGGTATAGATACCTTCACCCCAATCATCAGCAGCGACATCGAGTGAAAAAGCACCGTTTTCATTGGCAACTGTTAGAGAATCATTTCTCTTTGACGTTGACTCGGAGAGGAGTTTGTCAAAACCACTCTTCTTGGCTGAAACCGAAATGCTCTCACCTTTAGCAAATCCTCCACCGATAATGGTGAACGATGCTGCACCGCCAGTTATTTCTGCAGAGCTTCCGCCAACTACAGCAAGTCCGGCGATCTGTGTCGTGCCGTCATTACCGTCGGCACCATCGGCACCATCGGCACCGTCTTTACCAGCAGATCCTGTTGCACCAGGGTTACCAGGGTTACCGGGCTCACCAGCGGCACCAGCTTCTCCAGGTTCACCAGGTGCGCCAGGGTTACCGGGGTTACCAGGTTCACCAGGTGCGCCAGCTTCTCCAGAGTCACCAGGAAGGCCGGGAAGGCCTGGAAGGCCGGGAGCACCAGGGGCGCCAGCCGGACCGCGCTCACCCTGACATGCAATTGCAGCCATTAGGGCGAACATCGTACCAATCAAAAGGAAAGCCTTTAGCTTTCCGCGGAGCGGTTCTGTCATTGGGCTCCGTCCTCCAGTCTTAGTTTTTGAGTCACCTCGCGCTACACGCGCCATTGAACTCAGCATGCAAATAACGCAAAATTACGTAACAAGAGGGTAATTACCCCACATTACGCTTGAGTTACAACAACGAGTTGCAGCATGTACACACGCAATGTTAATCGGCGCATTTCTAAACTGTCAAGCAATTCAGCATGAGCTTGCCGGTGGTTTTTCGTCATATGGGTCTTTTATAGCATGAATTATTTTCACTTGTATTTGAGTTGACACTCCGATCAGGTTTTTCCTCTTACGACTCAAATTGTGTTAGTAAAACTGTGTTGGAAAGATGACCTTCGTGATATTCTTGCTGGGTTCGGAGATCATAAGAACTGAAACGAAGTAATCTAGAAAACTAATAATCCCATTATTCGGATCCGCGGCAATATTGCTTAGGACTTGCCAATTGGAGAGCACTTAACTTGGATCATTCAGAACGAACTGCTGTAATTGAGGAGTATCGAACTCACGCAAGTGATAGCGGTTCATCCGAGGTTCAAATAGCGTTGCTCACGGCTCGTATAAAGGAGCTCACCGAGCACCTGCGCGAGCACAACCATGATCACAGTGGTCGGCGTGGCTTACTAAAAATAGTCGGTCAACGCAGGCGTTTGCTGAATTACCTCAACCAAGAGGATGTTCGTCGCTACAGCGACCTTGTGAACAAGCTGGGACTCCGCAGGTAAATAAATTTCTCGACCAGGAAGCTCTCTGTCTGTTCAACCTGCACCTAAAGTTACCTGCTGATATTAGGTGTTGTGGGTATTGGACTTACTCAGATTATGGTGGCTTTAACAATCCGTCCCAAAATATGACAACGGGATTCACACGTACAGAAGTAGAAATAGAAAAGAAATGATAAACAACTTTGAAATGGAAATAGGCGGCCGGGTTCTCTCATTTGAGCACGGTAAAGTCGCCAACCAAGCTGCAGGGGCAATAACTATTCAATATGGCGACACCATGTTGCTTGCAACGGCTGCAGCTTCGAAAAACCCTCGTCCAGGAGCGGATTTCTTGCCACTTACGGTGGATGTTGCTGAAAAATCTTATGCTGCGGGGAAGCTTCCGGGTGGGTTTTTTAAGAGAGAGGGGCGTCCCGCGACTGAGGCTATTCTGGCCAGCCGTATGATCGACCGCCCTATTCGGCCTTTGTTTTCTAAGACAATCCATAATGAAATACAGATTATCGTCACCATTATGGCGACAGATAACGTGAACCCTTACCCGGCATTAGGAATTGTAGGTGCATCTACAGCTCTTGCAATATCGGACATCGCGTTCAACGATCCAATCGGTGCTTGTGTAATTGGGCTTGTCGAAGGTGAGCTTGTCGTTAATCCTACTTATGAAGAATTGCTTACTAGCGATCTTGAATTGATGGTCGCCGGTACCGGCGATGCCACAATGATGGTGGAATCTGGAGCGAATTTCGTATCTGAGGCAGTGTTACTTGACGCGCTCGAGCTGGCTCAAGAGGTCAATGGTGCTATTGTCGAACAGATCCAGGAGATTCAACTTAAGGTAGGTAAAGAAAAATGGTCGGCTCCTGAGATTTCTGAAGAAGAGAATGCGGCCGAAAAAGCTACACGGGATCTGGTTGGAGAAAAATTTATTAAGGCACTTAATGAACCCGGAGATAAAGCTGCACGTCAGGCCCGTATGGACGAGGTGATGGACGGCACCATAGAAAAACTGTCTGAGGATCATGAGGCAGCTCATGTTAAATCTACTCTTTATGCTCTCGAAACGGAGGCCGTTCGTAGCACGATATTAGAAGATAATATTAGGCCTGATGGTCGGAAATTAGATGAACTTCGTCCGTTGAATTCTGAAGTTGGTTATTTGCCGCGAGTTCATGGTTCAGGCATTTTCACCCGTGGAGAAACCCAGATTATGGGCGTTTTGACGCTTGCCTCCGCTGGAGAACGCCAACGTTTAGATACTTACGGTCCCGAGACTGAAAAGCATTTTATTCATCACTACAACTTCCCGCCTTATTCAACAGGGGAGGCAGGGCGATTCGGTTTTACTGGTCGGCGTGAAGTAGGTCATGGTGCGTTGGCTGAGCGGGCTCTTAAGCCAGTTGTCCCAAGTCAGGCTGATTTTCCTTATACGATTCGCCTTGTATCTGAGGCATTAAGTTCAAATGGTTCAACATCTATGGCCAGTGTTTGCGCCGGTTCACTAGCCATGATGGATGGTGGAGTGCCTATTTCTGCGCCTGTCGCTGGTATAGCTATGGGTCTCATAACCGGCGGTGATGGTAAATATTCAATACTTACTGATATTCAGGGAGCCGAAGACCATTCTGGCGACATGGACTTCAAGGTTGCAGGGACACGTGATGGGGTAACTGCTTTGCAAATGGATATCAAAGTAAAGGGAATTACATTTGAAATAATGAGCCAAGCTCTTGAGCAGGCTCGGGTTGCACGGTTGGCGATTTTGGACAATATGGAAAATACTATTGCCAGTAACCGAGATGATTTGAGTGAATTTGCTCCTCGAATGCTTTCGATTAAAGTTCCGACAGATAAAATCGGTGCGATTATCGGTCCTGGTGGTTCAGTTATTCGCGGAATGATCGAGGAATTTGGTGTGACCATTGATGTTCAAGATGACGGTACAGTGGTCGTTGGCTCCCCTGATCGAGAGAATGCGGAAAAGGCTGAAGCTGCTATTAACGCCCTAACCAAAGATGTGGAGGTTGGAGATAAGTACACAGGTCGGGTCGTTAGAATTATGCCGTTTGGAGCGTTCGTCCAGATTCTTCCTGGTAAGGACGGGATGGTTCATATTAGCGAGCTTGCCCAGCACCGAGTTCCCGATGTCGAATCTGTCGTAAATATAGGGGATGAGCTAGAGGTGATGGTTATCAACATAGATGGTATGGGGCGCATTGATTTATCCCACAGGGCTCTATTAGAAGAGAGTAATCAAGATGGTGGGGATTCTTTCGATACTCCTCGTTCAGAGGCGCGCGGATCTCGTGGCCGAAACGATCGTGAAGATCGTGAAGATCGTGGTACTCGTGGTGGTGGTGGACGTGGCATGAGGCGTCAACCACGAGATTTTGATTCCGATCGCAGGCCCCCACGTTCAGATCGCTCAAGTCGTGATGATGATAGTAGCGGCGATCGTCGTCCGAGGCGTCAAACTGGTGGATATGACGGTAGTGGTCGACGTTCGGGTCCGCCGCGTCGTCGTTAGTCAAGTAATTATTAAGCATTGAAGACAACATGGCATTGGAAATTACAGTTGCAGTAAATGGTGCGTTAGGGAAAATGGGATCTACCGTTCTTACAGCTGCGGCTCTTGAACCTGGGGTGACTCCGATTGGTGGAGCTGATATTGCCTCCTCCTCCTCTTCAACGGTAGTTTCAGGTACCTCAATATCTGTGCCTTTGGCTTCAAGCCTTTCTGGCTTATTTAAAACAGTTAAACCTGATGTAGTCGTGGACTTTACTAATGGCGAAGCTGCGAAAAGTGCAATTATTACTTGTATCGATGCAGGTGTTGGAGTTGTTTCGGGTTCTACTGGACTAGCCTCTGAAGACTTTGAAGAGATAGCGAGATTATCTGCACTGAAACAGGTAGGAGTGATCTCGGCTTCAAACTTTGCTCTTGGGGCGGTGGTTTTGATGCATCTTGCGGGAATCGCCTCGAAGTATTTTGATTATGCTGATTTGCTGGAAAGTCATCATGAGGCAAAGGTTGACGCTCCGTCGGGGACGGCTTTGTCCATTGCCGAGGCGATGATCGAAGGGCGGGGTTCAGGGTTTGATCATAATGTTGTGGAGTCACAGATTTTGGAAGATACGCGAGGTGGTGACTTCGAAGGTATTAGCGTTCATAGCGCGAGGATGCCAGGTCGGGTCGCTCGACACGAAGTGGTGTTTGGCGCATTAGGTCAGACCCTGACGATGATTCATGATTCCATTAATCGCGAAAGTTTCATGCCTGGTGTAATGGTCGCGGTGAAGCGAGTAAGTGAATACGATGAGCTCGTAGTAGGTCTGGCTAGTGTCCTAGGGCTAGATAAGCTGGATACTTAGCAGATACTACGGTTTTCATGATGTTGTTTATTGATTTGGTCACGTTTCTACTTCTAGAGCAGGATTAGATAATTTAACTTGTTATGAATGAGAACGCGATACATTGAAAAAATGAATAGTAGAGATCTAAATATAGCCATAGTAGGAGCTACGGGCGCTGCCGGTGGTACGGCGCTTAAACTTCTTCTTGAGCGCGGTCATCCCTCGGATAAGATAACTCTAATGGCTTCATCTCGTTCGGCTGGGAGGAAGATCCAATATGGCGATGGTCATATTGTGATTTCAGAAGCTGCATCTGAAACGTTCAATGGGATCGATGTAGCCATTTTTGCTGCTGGTGGTTTAGTCAGTCGGCGCCTCGCTCCTCGGGCTGTTGAACAAGGTGCTTTTGTCATTGATAAGGGTTCGATTTTTCGTATGGATCCATCAATTCCTCTTGTTGTCCCCGAAGTCAACGCTGATGATATTGAATGGCATCCCGGGATAGTATCGACACCTAATTGCACCAGTACGCCATTTGTTATGGTTCTGGATGCGTTACGTAAGCTTTCTGCTATTGAAGCAGTGACGGTTGCTACTTATCAGTCGGTCACAGGTTCAGGCTCGGCGGGACAACAAGAGCTTATTCAGCAATCACAAAATGTGTTGGGAGGGACAAAGGCCGAGTTAGATGTTTATCCTCACCAAATAGCATTTAATATTCTTCCGCATGTGGATGACTTCTTATCGGGCGGTTATACAAAGGAAGAGCAGAAGATGTTGAACGAGTCACGAAAAATACTTCACGATGAAAACTTGGCAGTTTCTGCCACGTGTGTTCGTGTGCCTGTTGAAATCTCTCATAGTGAATCTTTGCAGATCGAATTTGAATCAAATGTTACGGTCGATGATGCAAAGCAAGTTCTATCAGAGTATGACGGCGTGTTGGTGGTAGACGACCCAAGTCGGAATGAATACCCTATGCCAATAACGGCAGCTGGAGGTGATGATGTCCTGGTTGGTCGCATCCGTAAAGATACTGCGCACAAGAACGGACTTGCCTTGTGGCTGTCTTGTGACAATTTGAGAAAAGGCGCAGCATTGAATGCTTTACAGATTATGGATGAAGCTCTGCGCCGGAATGTCTTGAATCCAGCGTCACAACGAACAAGCAAATAGCAAGTGAACCTTGCCGACGAGGGGTCGGTCAAAAAATGGCAGAACTAGGTCGTCTCTTAACAGCTATGGTTACTCCTTTTACCGAAAAGGGAGACGTGGATTACACGCGTGCCGGAGAATTAGCAACAGCGCTTTTGAAATCCGGTTCTGATGGATTGGTTATAGGTGGGACCACAGGCGAAGCGCCTGCGATGAACGACGAAGAGTTGATTCAGTTGTTTGATGTAGTAAAAGAGGCTGTCGGCGAAAATGGAGCTGTGATAGCTGGGACGACTAATAATAATACCCGTGGTTCTATTGCCCTATCGCGAGAAGCTGAGAAAGTTGGAGTTGATGCGCTATTGCTCACCGTTCCAGCGTATAACAAGCCAACAATGGGCGGTCTGTATCAGCATTTCACTTCCATTGCAGATGCCGTTTCCTTGCCAGGTATTCTGTATAACGTTCCTTCTCGTACGGCATTAAATATGGATGCTGCAACCACCTTGAAACTTGCGGAAGTTCCAAACATTGTTGGGGTGAAAGAGGCTTCTAGCGATGCGGATCAGATTGCTTATGTGATCAAGGGGGCTCCTGAAGATTTCAATGTTTGGAGTGGTAATGACAACGAGATTTTTCCTACGATGGTAACGGGCGGATATGGGATAGTTAGTGTGGCTGGCAATATAATCAGTGGTCAAATCAAGAAGATGATGGGATTGATTCTAGAAGGTGAAGTAGAAGCTGGTGCAGCGGAACATTTGCGGTTGCTTCCAATATTCAACGGCCTGTTCATAATCACTAACCCAATACCAGTACGATATGCTTTGAATCGATCTGGATTTAATATAGGTCCAGCTCGACTTCCCATGATCCCTGATGCAGACGAACTCAAATTATTTAGGGAACGATTTGATCCTGTCCTGGATCAATATTCCATCGACGTTAAATAGTTATGTCGGTTTTCTATATACGTATTTGAAGTTCTTGTCCGATCATTGAAATGCGTACTTTTCTCGTTTTTCGGAAGTTTTAAGTTCATGTCATGCTTGGGCACGTATAAATTTTGTTAACTGAATGTGGAGAGGACTCTCTGGTTGAGTGCTGGTAGAAAAAAAATTGTTGTCATAGGAGGTGGTAGCGGATCCTCTGTTGCCCTCCGTGGTTTGAAATCTTACGATGTTGATCTAACGGCTGTCGTGACTATGTTTGATAGTGGCGGCAGTACTGGGATTCTACGGGATGAGTTTGGTTACCCTCCACTTGGAGACATTCGACAATGTTTAGTGGCTCTTAGTCCAGAAGAAAATGAAAGAGTCGCAGCTTTTAATAGTGCGCTAGATTTCAGGTTTGATTCCAGTTCTAGCTTGCTGGGTCATAGTGTCGGGAATCTTGTGCTGGCAGCACTTACGACGGTGTATCATGGCGTCCAAGGTGCTATAGATGAGATGTCTCGTCTGATGCAGCTTCAGGGGCAAGTGTTGCCGGTTACTCTAGACGAAGCACACCTTTGCGCCGAGTTGATGAACGGGCAGGTTATCCGCACAGAGTCTGCTATTGATCTGCGAGGTGGTAATGGACCTGGCATCGATAAGGTTTTTCTTGATGCGGATGTAGAAGCCAATCCCAGAGCTTTAGATGCGATAACTGAAGCCGATGTCATACTTTTAGGCCCTGGGGATTTGTATACGAGTGTCATTCCGAATCTGCTTGTCGATGCAATCAGTAATGCAATTCGTGATACAGCGGCTCCGGTTATTTATGCATGTAACTTAATGACAAAACTGGGGGAAACAGATGGGTACAGTTGCTCTGTGTTCGCTGGTGAGTTAGTTCGTTATATTGGATCCCGCAAGCTTGATTATTTGCTCGCAAATACTGGAACTTTTCCTGATGAGGTGTTGATCAGTTATGCTGATGAGATGGCGGCCCCAGTTGAGCTGGACAATGTAGATACTGAGAAATATGCTCGGGAGATTGTCCTGAGCGACTTGGCATGGGTTGACGGCGTGAAGGTAAGGCACAACTCTGAGACATTGGCGCGCATTGTTATGTCAACGGTCTGACCCTAGGCAAATCACGTAATGTGTTCATCAGTGACTAATTATTGGTTCGAGTACTAGAGTCTCTTTTCTCAATGGACCTGTCGAAATAATTTTTGTTCGCACTCCAACAATCTCTTCGAGTCTGCTGATGTATGCTCGTGCTCCGTCGTTTAGCTGGCTCTCATTCGTTATAGAGCGAGTCGACTCTGTCCACCCTGGCACCGTTTCGTATATGGGTTTTGCGCGTTCCAGCATCACAGCATCAACAGGGAACTGCTCAGTTCTAATACCGTCGATCTCGTAGGCTACGCAGATCTTGATTTCATCCCATCCATCCAGAATATCGAGTCTTGTAATGATCATTGCGTCGAACCCGTTCACTTTAGCTGAGTACCTCCCCGCCACACCATCGAACCAACCAACGCGCCGGGCTCTGCCAGTCGTAGTCCCGTATTCAGAGTTTGGGTTTGAGCGTTCACCTCTTAGACTTTCGGCGACTTCACCTTCGATTTCCGTTGGGAATGGCCCTGCACCCACACGAGTACAGTAAGCCTTATAGACGCCTGCAACGCCACCATATGCTGATGGTCCCATCCCAAGCCCGGTTAGAGTGCCGCCAACCGTAGGATTTGAACTGGTTACGTAAGGATAGGTTCCGTGGTCTAGATCAAGTAATGCACCCTGCGCACCTTCGACGATTACATTTTGATTA
>Ga0315338_1001094_pt1 | contig 39481 bp, 42 predicted proteins | sample ASW8metaG_FD_204518 | JGI IMG/M metagenome (GOLD analysis project Ga0315338, IMG submission 204518) | Ammonia-oxidizing marine archaeal communities from Monterey Bay, California, United States - ASW #8 | ecosystem: Environmental > Aquatic > Marine > Coastal | place: USA: California | collected... | reverse complement strand
CCGGATCGTATTGATCTCGCCATTATGAGCAAGAACGCGGAACGGCTGTGCCAAATTCCAGGTAGGAAACGTATTTGTGGAATAGCGTTGATGATAGATAGCGAAGTTAGATACAAAGCGCTCATCCAGCAAATCAGGATAGAAGCTTGATAACTGCTCAGCCAGAAACATGCCCTTATAGATGATGGATCGGCAGGACAGCGTACAGATATAAAACCCGGCGATATGAGCGGCAAGCACTGCTTTTTCTATCCGGCGGCGGATGATATAGAGATCGCGCTCGAACTTCTTGTCGTCAACACCACGAGTGTTGGCAATCATGATCTGTTCGATTTCAGGGCGGGTCGCATTTGCTTTTTCGCCAATAATGCTGGCATCCACCGGCACTTGTCGCCAGCCATAGATATAATAGCCAAAAGCCAGAATTTCGCTTTCAACAATGGTCCGGCAAGTTTCCTGACCTTCAAAATCGGTTTTTGGCAAGAACACCATACCAACAGCAAGCCGGCCATCCATGGGTTCATGGCCCGTCCGGGCAATATGTTCTTTGAAGAAATCCTGCGGGATTTGCACATGGATACCGCAGCCATCACCAGTTTTTCCGTCCGCATCTACAGCACCGCGATGCCAAACCGCTTTTAACGCGTCAATCCCGGCAGCAACAACCGAGCGGGTTGGCTTGCCGTCAATTGCGGCAACCAGACCAACTCCGCAGTTATCCTTTTCTTCAGCTGGGTCGTACATGCCCTGTTCTTCCAGGAAGGCGGCATTCTCTGTCCAGGATTTGACGAAGGCTTCCCCAGCGGACAGGTTTGATTTTGATTTTTGAGTATCTTTTTTCATGTTCATCTTTCCAAACCGTCAGGAGGCCAGCGCAGTTTCGTTCGACGCCTGTTTTTCTATGAGATATTTGTGAATGGCCCGCGACGCGTCCTGGCCATCGCGAATAGCCCAAACCACAAGAGAAGCCCCACGAACAATATCGCCAATGGCGAAAACGCCATCGAGATTGGTCATCCCTGTATCCAGTTTGGTCATGACGGTTCCCCAACGCGATACCTCGAGCCCGGGTTCATCAAACAATGCAGGAATATCCTCAGCATCGAAGCCCAGTGCTTTGATGGCGAGATCGCAGGGGATATCATGCTCGGATCCGCCTATCTCTACCGGCACTTGCCGACCAGTGGAATCAGCAATACCCAGATGCATGTTGATTGCCTTGACGCCGGTCACTCGACCGTCACCCAAGAACGCCTTTGGCGCAGAGAGCCAGACAAAATCAACACCTTCCTCTTCTGCGTTGTTTACCTCTCTCAGTGACCCCGGCATGTTTTTACGGTCCCGCCGATACAGACATTTTACGGACTTGGCCCCTTGCCGAACAGCCGTGCGGACACAGTCCATGGCTGTGTCACCGCCGCCAACAACGACAACGTTTTTACCCTCTGCATTCAATGTCCCGTCGTCAAATGCGTCGACATCGTCGCCTAAACCCTTGCGGTTGGACGCGGTAAGGTAGTCAAGGGCAGGAACAATGCCCTCCACGCCACTGCCCGGCAAACTGATATCCCGGGCCTTATAGACACCGGTCGCGATGACAATGGCATCGTGTTTGGCACGTAATTCGCTGAGGCTGGCATCACGTCCAACGTCAAAATTCATATGAAAAGTGACACCGCTATCCTTTAGAAGCTGCGCCCGTTTTTCAACGATATCCTTTTCAAGCTTGAAACCGGGAATGCCATAAACCAGCAGACCGCCAATACGATCATAGCGATCGTAGACATGAACCTGATAACCTTTCTTGCGAAGTTCGTCAGCAGCAGCAAGGCCGCCTGGGCCCGCCCCGATAATTCCGACAGATTGATCCAGTTCCCGCACGGGCTCTGTGGGTTTCACCCATCCATTTTCCCAAGCTGTATCTGTGATATATTTCTCAACGGCACCAATGGTGACAGAACTGAACCCTTTTTCAATAACACAGGAGCCTTCACAAAGACGGTCCTGCGGGCAAATACGACCGCAAATTTCGGGAAAGTTATTGGTCGCCTGGCTCATTTCATAGGCTTCTTCCAGCCGGCCATTGGCAGCCAGGTTTAGCCAGTCAGGAATATTATTCTGTACCGGACAATGTACCTGACAATAGGGAATTCCGCATTGCGAGCAACGACCCGCCTGCTCCGCGGCCTTATCAGTGCTGAACTCATCATAAATTTCCTGAAAGTCGCCCAGACGAGCATCTGCCGCCCGCTTTGCCGGCATGCTTTTTTCCCGGGTAACAAATTTCAGCATATTTTTTGACATCAGGCGTCCTCAATCCAGCCCCGCGATCTGCGAGTTTTACATTCTTACCACTTTTACTAATTCCCACCCCGAAATCTGTTTAATCGGGCACGTATCGGCATTCTGTCGCGTATGTGGGACACCCTGATTACAGCATTGATCATAAAAAAGCCAGTGAAAAAGCAATTTATAGTCAGTAATACTGACATAAATTGGATCTGTGTGCCATATTTTGTCGGCAATGGAAGAAATTTTTCTTATTTATATATTTTTAGTTCCGATATGGTACTAAATGCCGAATCATAGCAAATTAGTCAGTTATCTACACTTATCAGAAGCGAGGCGTGCGCCTGGAGGACTATCTCTTAATCGATTTCGACGGTTTGTAAACCGCCGCCTTTTCGATATCGGCGCAGATATTCGGGGACCACGGCTTCAATAGACACAGCCGAAATATCAAGGTTTGCAAGAGATGGAAGGGATCCAGAAGCAATATTGTCGGTTTTGAGTAATTTTACCTGATCTGGCGTCAACTGAGGGCGTCCTGGCGCCAAATTCATGAAAACCGCCATAAATGACATCATGCTCGCAGGCACCGGCAAAAACAGACAGCTGCGTCCGGTATAATCCAGCACCTTTTGTAAAAGTTCATGGAAGCTATAGGCTGTCGGCCCGGTCAGCTCCCATATTTTACCCTGATGTGCTGGATTTTCCAGAATGCGAACAATAGCCTCCGCCACATCCTCAATCCAGACCGGCTGCATTTTCGCCTTCCCGCCATCCGCCAACGGAAAGGCCGGTGCCAACGCCAGAAGCCTAGCAAAGCGATTGAAAAAATCGTCATCCCGGCCAAAAACAACAGACGGCCGCAAGATTGTCACGCCTGGAAATTCTGCTGCGGATAGTTCCTCACCCACTGCTTTGCTGCGGGCATAAGCAGCAGCATGATGTTTGTCCGCACCAAGCGCTGACATATGAATGAGCTGCTCCGCACCCGCTGCCTTTGCAGCCCGTGCAATCCGCTCCGCCGCGTCCACATGAACGGTGCCAAAATTCTGAGCACCGCTTTCAAAAAGAATGCCGACCAGATTGATAACAATGTCGGCCCCCTCCACAGCGCGATCAACCGATGCCTGATTGCGAACATTGGTCTTTAGTCCAACAATCTGACCAACATTGCCTTGAGTCATCAATTGAACCGCACTTTCCGGATCGCGAACAGCTAATCTAATTTGATACCCTTTTGCGGCCAACCGCCCCACCAGATGCCGCCCGATAAAACCGGAGCCCCCAAAAATGGTAATCAACTGATCTGACATTCTATTGCCTCTCTATTCGATCCAGATGGCACTCACTCTAAAGTGTCCTGTGAATTATAGGACTTTATCTAGCCGGATAAAGCCCCAAGGCCAAGCCTAAAGCAGAATTTTCTTGAATTCTTTTCACGAAGTTTGTTGACATCTGTCACCCCGCTTTATATCAGGGTCGTCATTGAGTTGCCCAGGTGGCGGAATTGGTAGACGCGCTAGCTTCAGGTGCTAGTGGCCTTATGGTCGTGGAAGTTCGAGTCTTCTCCTGGGCACCAACATCATTACAAGCCATTGTAAAATAATAAGTTATTGATAACAAAGGAATTTGCTTCGCCTAGCTGGTATACAAAACTGGTACGCACGGGTGATGCAAAATGCTTTATCGGCTGGTTCAACCGATGATCCGCAAGGACACCTATGTTCTTCACTTCGTGTAGAGGATTCCACAGGACGTACTAGCTAGTGCTCGAGGTACTACAATATCCATCCCGTAGGCGACAAACTTGTCTCCCGCCGTATCACTGATAAAGCAAATGCAGTGAAAGTTTCACTTGGCACCCGCAACATCAACGAAGCCAAGATGCGTCAAGCGGCTATAGCGCCCTATTTCGAAGCCTCTTGGCAGTCCCTACGCAACGATCCAGAACAATTGACCCATAAGCAGACAGTCGCACTTTCAGGAGAAATCTACAAGACTTGGGTGGCAGCGCTGGAAGATAATCCCGAAAGTTCTACTATCTGGCAGCACGTGCAAAGTGAAAACGATAAAACGGAATGGTCGTAAGAATAGGTTTATCAAAACATTGCTCCGAGGATAATTGTTTTACTCAAATACTAGCACATCCATAGAGTACGCAGAATCTCGATGTAAGAAGAAATTTATCAATTAAAACATACATATATGTATGCATTCCGTAAGAGAAGGCGGCTTTGATAAACCGTTTTCTCTTACATTCCTCCGAGCGATCACGATTGAATAGTAGTTCATTCAAGGATTGCTATGGCCTGTAAATTAATTGTTGATCAGATTTGAATAACAATAGTATTATTCCCTTGAAAATTGTACCGAAATTGGGAAATTTCAGTGGACCGAATTTTATTTTGTGTAATTTTTACAGCACTGATTGCGTCTTATGTGTCAAATGCCGATGCCGAGGAGGTTTCACATTCAATCAGCTATATGACTGTTAAATGTGAAACAAACGATGCTTTCGCGTGTCATATGCTGGCTGGTCATTATGCAGCAGGCAGGGAAGTTGAAAAAGATTATGAAAAGGCCTTAGCCTTATCTATCAAGGCCTGCAATCTTAAACAGTATGAAGCCTGCCATAATGCCGGCCTTTTTTTTCCAAAGGGTATGGCACCCCAATAAACATAAAAAACGCTGCCTTTTACTACGAAAAATCCTGTCGTGGTGGCATGACTGCTGCTTGCAATAGAGGAGCGGCGTTATATATGCTTGGCGAGAATCCGACTGCTGAAGATATCAAGGACGCGGAAATTCTATCCAATGCCTCTTGCGACAAAGGAGACGCAGAAGGCTGTAAACAAAAGAAACTTTTCGCTGATATTCGTGCGGGAAAGGAACCGAATAGATCATTGTATGAATCAGAGTTCGAATATCAATGTTATGAGGGAGACTATAGCAGCTGTCGTGTCCAAGGTGACAGATATCTAAGCGGAATTGGTCCCATCAAAAATCACAAAAAGGCAAAGGATTTTTATGACCACGCATGCATAGATGGAAACGACGGCAAAACCTGCCATAAGCTCGGTTTACTGTTTAAACCGGGCAAGAATAACACTGGTAATTTGGAGTCTTCGTTGAGCTATTTGGACCTTGGTTGTGACGCGAATTATGAGGACAGTTGTATCCTGCTAGTAAATATCTATCAGTTTGGGAAATTAGGTGCGCCGCAGGATGCCGATAAGGTCATGTACTATAAGAAGAAACTTTGTGAAATATCGTCGGAAGCAAAAGGTTGTTAGTTCGTATTCTATTAATGCGGACAGTCACTGAGCCTATTTAGCAGCTTCGAAACGCTCGTTGGATGCCAGTGATTGCCGCGATCTGTGACATAACCTCGATCATTGATCAGCCCGCAGATGCCTCGTAGAGTGTCTACTCCTTCAGTCCTGATGGCCGCGATTACAGGGCGCATCCTCTCTGTCGTTGCATTAGCATTGGCTCGGTTTATTGCAGGCGCTGGACTATTCCCCGATATGAGATTCGCTACGTTGCCCAGCGGAAGCCCTCTAGCTTTCCTTGCTGCCAAACCGGCCTTAGTCCGTTCACTGATCAGCTGCGCCTCATACTCTGCGACTGCGGACTTTATCTGGATCATGAAACGGTTTGCGGAGAGCATATCAGCAGCCCTGAAATCGACTCCGCTGTCTAGCAAAGCAGATACGAAGGAGACGTTACGTGCCAACCCATCCAGCTTTGCAACGATCAGGATTGCCTTGTGCCGCTTTGCATGCGCCAGCGCTTTGATCAGCTCTGGCCGGTCCTTCTTTTCCCGCTCTCGACCTCTACGTAGGGAGGAGCGATCAGGTCACCCTCGATACCCGCTACATATCCTCAACGGCCTTCTGTTGCCGCCTCAAGACCTAGCTCAGACCGCCCTTGTTTGTCTGTTGAGACACGGTAGTAGGCGAGGATTGATCAGTAGTTTTGGCCAAGGATTGAACCCATTGTTACCATGAGTGATGTTCGTAGGTAACAGCTTTCAGAAAAATTACTTATTCGTTTTAGCATCATCATTGTATGCACTTTAAAAGAGATTTAAGTTCGGCCGGTTACAAGATTTAGGTTTGCACTGTAAATTATAATGAGTATTGCATGAGAAGCACGATGATCCGCCCCTTGAAGTATTTTATATCTATTGCATTCATGCCGTTCATTTTGTTGTCCTGCGCTGTGCCAGAACTCCCAACAAAAGACTACATCGGCCCTGTTGCCAGTGAAAAAGACGTTAAAAAAGCAGAGGCCTCTGCAAAATCGATGAATGGCGTCAGTAGAAACCAACTGTCTGCCGAAGAACGTGAAGAGATGATGAGAAGCGTCTATGGTAAAATCAATCAGTCTGGTAGCGAGGTTTGTGCAACTGTCAGTGTGCGAAATTTCCGATACTGCCGAAAGTTTAGTTTGATAATTTCTGATAAACCAAGCCTAAATTCCTATCCTTTTGGCACAAGCGATATAAATATTCATAAGGAACTTCTGAGCTATATTGACAATGAAGATGAGATGGCCTTGTTAATCGCGCACAACATGGCTCATCATTTGGCCAATCATATTAACGAAGAACACGAGAGAACTCGAACCGATTTCAATATTGTAAAGTATAAGGTTGATATGTGGTTATGGATATATGGCAAACCGCTCAGTAAACCTGAAAACCCTACTGGCTCAGGGTTCGAAGAGGGCGGCGCTCATAGCTATTCTATTTACCAAGAATACGAAGCCGATTACCTCGCCGCATACCTAGTCAGTAATGCCGGGTATAGCATTGATAAAGCATTAGCGTTCTATGAGAAAATGTATTTCCTCAATCCGAAAACCGGAAAAGAAGTGAAAACTGAGGCTGGCTTATTTGATACTCACCCGTTCTCATTGGTGCGAATAGCTCGTCTTCATAACGCTGCAAAGGAAATTGCTGAGAAACGTAATATGAAACAGCTCATAGTTCCGAACGAGGACAGCAGCAATTGATGATTCAAGCTGCTGGTTCAGTTTTGGTGTAAAAGAAGCGCTGCCGACATGTCTTATTGAGAAAGTTTTAATCAACTAAGGCATAAGACCTGCCTTCGCAGTCGTAGGGACGAACCGAGGGTGCCACGGGGACACTTTCACGACGGTTGTATGTATATCCTCTCGGGTTTTTTCACCGAAAAGATGCAAATACCCTCGTTCAAATTGGCTTTAAGCCCGTGGTGCACACCGACCTCGGCGTGAAGCAGTGCGATCCTTGAAATGATACTTATTTCTGCGTCAAAGTTTGACTCTAGGTCTTACTTCTCGTTAGGCCATTACAATTCTCTTCAAATAGAGCGGTTCCATTTCCGACACCGGTCAGATCAATTGTGACGGTTCTTTCATCAAATGAATAGGTTAGTTTCTGGGCCGTTTTCATACCATGGATAAATTCTCTGTTAGCCTCTTTCCCACGTTGCCAAGCATAAGGCCATAAACCATAAAACCGTTCCCACTCATCTTGAACAACCAAGCCATCGTCAAATTGATATTCAACTGAAACAAGTGAAGTGGATGTTTTGTAATAGTCGGCTTCCAAAACGATACTCCAGTTCCCTCTGTCAGTACAGCTTAGCCTAACTTTTGGATTATACTTCTTTCCGTTTTCATCGGTTCTACCCTCCGCAAAACAACGAAAATGGACGGCAATTTTTTTACCATCATCTATTCTGTTTTCGTATTTGCAGACGCCGTAATCTCCCAAGGCAACAGAAGTAGCAGTGGTAGCGGGAATTGTTTCGCATCCTGTTAAGATTAACAAAAAGCACGAGCTGGCCGACAATACTAAGCGACTAATCATTCAAAATACTCCGATACAAATTTGTGGACTTGGACAAAAAATTTGCTCTTACATGAAGCTCTACGGAACCTCAAACGCCTTTCTCATAGGCAAGGCATTCTGAAAAATCTAGACTCTTATTACCTTGGCGGGTATGCAGGCGCAATAGTTTTTGGTGTAGATTCAGGTTTTTTTTCTTAATTTTCTAGCAATACCAAACCCAATATAATTGGACTTTGGTGTCCAAAAAGATAGCTGTTTGCCTTAAATACCCTCTTGTAATCTGGGAACACTACTGGTATACAATGCGAGAACGGTAAAGGAAATTTCTTTTATTTTTCAATAACATACAGCTGATGCCCTTCAGTCTTCTCCTGGGCACCAACAGTTCAACATATCTTTACGGTTATGCCCCATCATTCCCGGCAGTTAGGCCGTTATCGGAGGATGAAATGGCGATCTTTCTACATCACGGGGATCTTCCCGCCGACATTGACTTAGGATCGGCGATTGCCATCGATAGTGAAACCATGGGTTTGCAACCGCATCGCGACCGCCTTTGCCTTGTACAATTATCATCCGGCGACGGCGACGCTCATCTGGTGAAGTTCGATGGAGAGACCTATGAAGCGCCTAACCTGGCTGCCCAGTTAAATGATCCTGCAAGGGTCAAGGTATTTCATTTTGGTCGCTTTGATATCGCCGTATTGAAAAAATATCTGGGTGTCACTTGCTCTCCTGTCTATTGCACAAAAATCGCATCGCGCCTTGTTCGCACTTATACGGATCGACACGGGCTTAAAAATTTGTGCCAGGAACTGCTTGGCATTGATATCTCGAAACAGCAACAGAGTTCTGATTGGGGTGCGGCAGAATTATCGAAGGCGCAATTGGAATATGCTGCGTCTGACGTATTATATCTCCATCAGTTGGTGGAAAAACTGGATGTGATGCTGGCGCGCGAGGGGCGGACCGATCTGGCGGCGGAATGTTTTAAATTCCTACCCGTGCGCGCCGATCTCGATCTTGCCGGATGGGACGAAACGGACATTTTCACGCACTCCTGATTCCTTTGCTGGGTTTTCCGTGAGAAACGAAGCGCCATGGTCGCTAATATCCTTGTTAATTTGATGTAATTTTCCTATATATTTATATGCTTTGATGGAATTTTCCATTCCCGCGTTCTTAACAGTAGGGGATTGGAAACTATACGGAACATCGGATGAAAATCTCAGACCAGGCTGCTACGACAATTACTGACGATAGTCGGGATCTTGTCTCTGCGCGCAATGTCCTCAAAATAGAGGCCGATGGTATTCTTCTTCTACAGCAGAGTCTTGATCAGGAATTTGTTCGGGCTGTAGAAACGATCGCAACGTCCAAAGGGCGGGTCATCGTCAGCGGTATGGGGAAAAATGGCCATATCGGTAACAAAATTGCCGCGACCTTCGCCTCAACTGGAACACCCGCGCAATTCGTCCATCCGGCTGAGGCCAGTCATGGCGACCTCGGTATGATTACCAGGGAAGATGTTGTGCTCTGTCTTTCCAATTCCGGGGGCACTCAGGAACTGAGCGACATCATTGCCTATACAAGACGCTTCGAAATTCCGCTCATTGCAATTGTCGGAAAAGCCGATAGTACCTTGGGACGGCGGGCCGATATCGTCTTATTGTTGCCACCCGCACCGGAAGCCTGTCCGATGGGGCTGACGCCAACGACATCGACCACCTTGGCACTCGCTCTCGGCGACGCCCTTGCCGTCGCATTGCTGGAACGAAAAGGATTTAACTCCGATCAGTTTCGTGTCTTCCATCCCGGCGGCAAACTGGGAGGGTCGCTTATAAAAGTAAGTGATCTGATGCATGTTGATGCGTCCGTTCCGTTAATTGATCAAGACAGCCTGATGAGTGATGCATTGATTGAAATATCGACGAAGAGCTTTGGCTGCGCTGGCATTCAGGATAAAAAGGGCGCTTTGATTGGCATTATTACGGATGGTGATTTGCGTCGCCATATGGGTCCGGATTTATTGGAGAAAAAGGCCCGGGAAGTCATGACGCCAAACCCGCAGACGATTTCTGCCCGGGCACTCGCTGGCGAGGCCCTGGCTCAAATGAACTCGACCGGATTTAATGGTATCACGTGTCTTTTTGTGACCAATGGCTCCAAGGTTGAAGGAATTATCAGCGTTCATGACTGCCTCCGCAGCGGGGTCGTCTAAGGCAATGGAAAAGACCGACGCCCTTCCCAAAGGTGAAAAAATCACTGGCGAAACCCTCTCAGGCGCGCGGGACTTTATCGGCACCCCCAGTCTCATTGCTATGAAAGAGACGTCCAGATACAGCCATTTTGTGGCGATTATCAAATTTATCCTGCTGGGGCTCGCCATACTTCTCGTGGGACTGGCATTTATTCTGCCCAATCTGGACAAGGAAGAAGGTTTTACACTGGACTACGCAGACGTAATCGTATCCGATGATAGCCTGACCATGAAAAACCCGCGCTTTGCAGCCAGCGACCAGAGCAATCAGCATTATGTCGTCACAGCAGATACGGCAACGCAGAAAACAGTTGATGATCCCCTGATGTTCCTGAAAAATCTGCAGGCAGATATAACCCTCAAATCCGGGGAATGGTTGTCATTATCTGCACCAGAGGGCGAACTGGACCCTGATAGCGGCTTGCTAAAACTGTTCGGCGAGATCAATATCTATTCTGATACAGGAAACGAACTCACTGCAAATTCCGCGGATGTAGATTTGAAGAAACGTACCGTCGTCAGCAAGAACCCCATCCGCGGCCACGGACCGCTTGGTGCCATCGAAGCAAATCGCCTTGTTGCAGATGAAAAAAGCGGCAGGCTTCGGTTTGAAGGCAATGTCAAATTAAAGATTTACCCTTGAGGTTAGCAACTATGAAAAACCTTCAAAAGATACGGCCTTACATCGCACGCTTTTCGTTTCTAGCAGTTGTTATTTTGATCTGTATACAGATTGTACCGAATGTGATGGCCCAATCGAGCGAAGCGTTTGATACGAACCTGCCTCTGGAGATCACAGCAGATTCCCTGGAGGTTCAGCAGGAAAATCAAACGGCAACCTTCACCGGAAATGTCGACGTTATTCAAGGCGAAATCAGGATGCGGTCCAACAAGCTTGTGGTTTTTTATTCCGACAAAAAGTCCTCAACGGATAACGGGCCCGCGAATATTCGGCAAATTGATGCGACGGGAAATGTTTTTCTCTCCAGTCCTCGGGAAACAGCGCAAGGGGATACGGGAACATATGATGTTCGGAACAAACGCGTTGACCTGAAGGGAAATGTGGTGCTAACCCAAGGACAGAACGTATTACGCGGCGACAAAATGACCCTGGATCTGGTCACAGGGAAAAGCCGTGTTGATGGCGGGCCGGCAGTTGAAGGTAAGCCGGGACGTGTTCGGGGCATATTCGTGCCGGAACCAAAAGCAAACTAGTAAGATAGATAGAAAGAGTATTGTCAATGAGTACCCAGGACGCAAATAAAGGCCCGCGTCTGATTGCCGAAAGTTCAGGTCTGGTGGCCCAGAATATCGGTAAATCATTCAAGAAAAGGCCAATTTTGCGCGGCGTTGACATTACTGTCAACCGCGGCGAGGCGGTTGGTCTTCTGGGCCCCAACGGTGCGGGGAAAACCACAAGCTTTTATATTATCTCTGGCCTTCTAAGCCCAGACTACGGGTCGGTTATCCTTGATGGCCGTGATGTTACGTCACTGCCCATGTACCGCCGGGCGCGGCTTGGCATTGGGTATCTGCCGCAGGAAGCATCCATCTTCCGGGGATTGAATGTAGAACAGAATATCCGCGCTGTCCTTGAACTGACAGAACCCGTGCGCGAAAAACGTGAAAGCATGCTCGAAAGCCTGCTTGCCGAGTTCTCCATCACTCATTTGCGGCGGACACCTGCAGTGGCCCTTTCCGGCGGTGAACGTCGCCGCGTGGAGATCGCGAGAGCGTTGGCGGGGCGACCTAATTATATCATGCTTGATGAGCCTCTCGCTGGCATCGATCCGATCGCTGTTGGCGATATTCGGGATCTTGTATCCCACCTGAAAGACCGCGGCATTGGCGTCTTGATTACAGAGCATAATGTCCGTGAGACCCTTGAAATCATCGACCGCGCTTATATTCTCAATGATGGCCGCGTATTGAAAGAAGGCATTCCATCTGAAATCGTGTCAGATGAGGGTGTTCGGCGGGTATATCTGGGGGACCGTTTCAATCTGTAATGATTGAAACGGGACGGTAAGTGTCATGGCTTTAACGCCCAGACTGGATTTACGACAAAGCCAACAACTGGTTATGACACCACAATTGCAGCAGGCGATCAAACTGTTGCAACTCTCAAACCTTGATCTAGCGACTTATGTAGAGCAGGAATTAGAGAAAAATCCCCTTCTTGAACGCGCGGAAACCCTCGCACTTGATCAGGAAGCGGCGCCTGCAGATACAGGCGAAGACGCATCCGGCGGCACGGACACGGATACGTCTTCTCTGAAAGAGCTAAGCCTTGGCGATGATATTCCTCAATCTGGCGCTGAGGAAAATGCCTTCGATACGGATTATGACAATACTCATAACAATGATGCAGTCGCTGACACGCCGGTGGAAACGCCTATGTCGGATGCATCTGACACCGGATATCTGGCAGCCAGTTCTGGCGGGAGCGCATCATACTCCGGGAGCGATCTTAATCTTGAAAACATGCTGGCGGAAGATCTGTCACTGCACGACCATTTATCAGAACAACTCCATATGCTTCCCATGCCGCCCTCTCAAAAACTGATCGCCTCGTATCTGATCGATCTGGTAAGCGAGTCTGGCTACTTCACAGAAGATCTGGACGATGTGGCAGAGACACTTGGCTGTGGCCGCCAAATAGTTGAAGAAGTCTTCGCGCAGTTGCGAAATATGGAGCCAGCCGGAATTTTTGCATCCGATCTCGCCGATTGCCTGGGTTTGCAGCTAAAAGAAAAGAACAGATTTGACCCTGCCATCGAGGCATTGCTGAATAATCTTGAAATGCTGGCAGCGAGGGATTTGAAAGGCCTGCTCGACATCTGCGGCGTTGATCAGGAAGATCTTGCCGAAATGATTGACGAGATAAAAGCACTGGATCCGAAGCCGGGTCTTCAATTCGGGGGAGACGTTGCCCAGACCGTCGTACCGGATGTGTTTATTCGTCGTCGTCCGGATGGGAGCTGGCATGTAGAACTTAATAGCGAAACCCTGCCAAAGGTACTCGTGAATAACAGCTATTATTCTATCATCAGCACCAAGACGAAAAAGAAGGAAGAGAAAGAATATCTTTCTGAATGCTTGAATACGGCGAACTGGCTGGTGAAGTCATTGGATCAGCGCGCCCAGACAATCTTAAAAGTCGCAAGCGCCCTCGTAGAAGAACAAGAGATGTTTTTCACCCAAGGGATCGAATTTTTAAAACCCCTTAATCTAAAAACCATTGCCGAAGCTATTTCCATGCATGAAAGTACGGTCAGCCGGGTCACTTCCAATAAGTATGTTGCAACACAGCGTGGAATATTCGAACTAAAATACTTCTTCACCTCCGCTATTAATTCAACAACCGGCGGCGATTCCCACTCTGCAGAGGCCGTCCGCCACAAGTTGAAGCAACTGGTAGATGATGAGGTCCCGAACAAGATCCTTTCCGATGACAAAATTGTTGAATTGATGAAATTACATGGGATTGATATTGCACGCCGGACCGTAGCAAAGTATCGTGATGCTATGAAGATTCCCTCTTCCGTACAACGTCGAAGATTGAAGAAGCATCTTGTCGCTTCATAGCCGGGGATACATAACATGTTGCCATTTAAATTTTACTTTCTGAGCCTTGTCAGCATGTGTTGACATTACGGCGCGCTAAAACTATGGTCCCGCCCTCAAAATAGGCTGAACGAATACCTATTTATGATGTGTGGATGTTCGTTTCACTTCTAGATACTGGATTTACAAATGCATGTGATTGTTAAAGGGAAACAAATGGATGTCGGCGATGCTCTGCGCGAGCATATTGAAGACACCCTTGAAGCCGGTGTTTCCAAATATTTCGATAATGCCATTGATGCGCAAGTGACGCTCAGCCGAAATAATCACAATTTCCATTCAGAATGCAGTGTCCATATTGGCTCGGGCATTGATGTCACAGCCTCGGCCGATAATAGTGACGCGTATGGCTGCTTTGATGCGACAGCAGAAAAAATCGAAAAACAGCTACGCCGCTATAAGCGCCGCCTTAAAAGTCATCATGGCAAAGAGCGCTATCACGCAAAACAGGCCTTTGCCGCACAAACCTATGTCCTCGCACCTGAGCCTGATGAAGAAGAAGTCATTCCTGAGGAAAACAGTACTGAGTGGCAACCTATCATTATCGCCGAAAGTAATTCGGACATTCCCGATTGTTCTGTTGGAGAGGCCGTCATGAGAATGGACTTGGCCAATCTTCCTGTAATGATGTTCCATAACAGCCAAACCAACGGATTGAACGTCGTTTATCGACGGCCAGATGGAAATATCGGCTGGATTGATCCAAAATTAGAAGCCGCAGAGAAAACAGCCTAACGGCTTGCATTTGATGGCAAAATAACCACTTATTATGGGTATCATGGAAATAACTGACCTTATCAGTCCGACAACTGTTTTTGCCGATTTGAAGGCTACAAGCAAAAAACAGGCGTTGCAGGAACTCGCCCGTCGCGCCGCAACATCTATTGGCTGTGACGAGCGTGGCTTACTGGATGTCCTGTTGGAACGCGAGCGTCTGGGCACAACCGGAATAGGCCACGGAATAGCCATTCCCCACGGTAAGCTTGATGGACTGGACGGCGTTCACGGTTTCTTTGCCAAGCTCGATTCCGGCATCGATTTCGACAGCATGGATGATTTGCCTGTAGATCTTATTTTTCTGCTACTCGCGCCTGAATCGGCTGGCGCCGATCATCTAAAGGCTCTGGCGCGTGTCTCCCGAACCCTCCGGGACAAGGGACGATGTGATAAACTGCGCGGCAGTGACGACGCAGACGCACTTTATGCGGTGCTAACGGAAGAAAATACGCAATCTGCTGCGTAGACCGGATCGGCGGCGGAAATTAATTAACGAGAAATGCCTCGAAATCATTCTGTCGTGCAACGACAAGCGCTATGTCGGCAGAACTTTCCTCGCCGAGCTTCTCGCCATTGGCGGCGAAGATACCGTAGATAATATCACCATCATCTTCGAAAGCACGGATATAAGCCATATCCATCGATCCCAGCATGCCAAAAGCGGCGGGACTCATCTGGCGAAGGGTGGCTTCCTGATACTGCATTCTATTACTCCTGCTAACGCTTCACTCTTTGGCGACTTAAACTATTTCCGTTGAATCAATTGTTTTCATATCTTTTCGGCGATCTTTTTTGGTGATCTTGATTTGCCGACTATCAATCTTCTGTACCGGCAGAACCAGATCAATATTTAAAAGCCCATTATCCATTTCCGCCCCCGCCACCTCGACACCTTCAGCCAGAACAAATTTTCTCTGGAACTGGCGGGCTGCGATGCCCCGATGCAAGAAGATACGGTCTGCTTCATCCCTTTGCTTACCTTGAACGATAAGCTGGTTTTGTTCCAGTGTTATTTGTAGATCTTCTTCATTAAAGCCTGCAACGGCCAGGGTAATCCTGAGCTCGTTCGGTTTGATCTGCTCGATGTTATAAGGAGGGTAACCTTCACCGCTGGACTTCGATAATTGCTCAAGCATTTGTTCAAAATGTTCAAACCCAAGCATGGTTGGATTGTTAAACATGGTCATACGCGGCATTCAATTATCTCCTCTAAAGAGCGAGCGTGTCTTTGTGGCCCTAAAGGCACCGGACGACGGCCCAACTTTGGCACCGCCTTTTAAATATGTAGGGGTTTTACTGCGCTGCATCAAGGTAGGGCTTCACAAATTTCGCGAGCAAGCTATAAGAAGGGCAAATATCCCAAGAATAATCAAGAAATGGAAGACGATATGGGCTTTGATGCAAACAAACAGGATTTGAAAGTAGGGGTTATCGGTGCTGGTGCCATGGGGCGCGGTATTGCCCAGGTTTCAGTCACGGGCGGTATGCAGGTTGCCATATTCGATGCGGCAGCCGGCGCGGCAGATGCCGCCAAGGAATTTATCGCCTCAATGCTCTCTCGCTCCGTAGAAAAAGGCCGGATGGAAAGTGCCGAAGCTGAAGCTGCTCTCTCGCGGTTGAGTGCAGCTGGCTCCCTTGAGGAATTGAAGGACTGCGATCTGGTGGTTGAGGCCATTGTTGAAAATATCGACATCAAGCAAACCGTTTTTAAACAGCTGGAAAGTATCGTTCGCCCTGATACCATCATCGCCTCAAACACGTCCAGCATCCGTATTTCCTCTATCGCGTCGGCCTGCGAACATCGCGGTCGGATTGCGGGCTTACATTTTTTCAATCCTGTCCCCCTGATGAAGTTGGTGGAAGTAATCAACGGCACCGATACAACGCCTGACGTCACGGCTGCGCTAGAGGTTATTGGCAAGCGCATGGGCCGCGTCCCTGTTGTGGTCAAGGACGCGCCAGGCTTTCTGGTCAACCTTGGCGGGCGTGCCTACACCACCGAAGCGTTACGTATCGTCTCTGAGGGTGTATCCACACCGGCCGAAGTGGATGCCATCATGCGCGACGCCTGCGGTTTCCGCATGGGACCGTTCGAGCTTATGGATCTCACAGGCATTGACGTCAATTTCCCCGTAAGCCAGATCATCTACAACGGTTATTTCCACGACAAGCGCCTCTCTACCTACCCTTTGCACGAAAGCATGATGGAAGCAGGTCGTTTGGGACGGAAAACCAAGGCCGGATTTTACGAGTATGAAGAAGACGGCAGTATTGTCAGACCCATTATCGATACGCCGGTATCAGCTGACGCCGCTAAACGTGTCATACTTGCCGAGCCTTCCGACACCCTCGACAAGTTACTTCGGGAACTTGGCGTCAGTATCCTGGCACAGGATGACGGTGTGTCTCCAATTCTCGCTGATCCCATTGGTGAAGACTGCACCGCCCTTGCCAATCGTCTAAATCTTGACGCCAAGCGACTCGTGGCCATTGATATGCACTCTGGGATCGTTAGTCGTGCAACCATAATGGCTGCACCGGGCGCAGATGAGGATATTGTGGCGTCCGTTATGGCCATGTTGAAGGAAGCATCCGGTGCGGTTACGCGTACCAAGGATAATCCGGGCTTCGTCGCCCAGCGCATCCGCGCGATGATTGCCAATCTTGGTTGTGAAATGGCACAAATCGGCGTCGCCAGCCCCGAGGATATTGACAAGGGCATGAAGCTTGGGCTGAACTATCCATTCGGCTCAGTGGAACTTGCCGAAGATATGGGATCGCGAAACTGTTTACAGATATTGGAGCAGTTGCAGGCCATCACCGGGGAAGACCGCTATCGTCCAAGCCAATGGCTGCGGCGGCGGGCATTGCTGGATTTGCCGATACATACACCCGACTAGTCATTACTGGATCGGTTTCTCGTCATCATGTTCAGCCGCCATTTGCGCCATTTCCTGCAAGGCGCCGGCTGAATTTCCACCGAGGCTGGTTTCTACGGCCTGCATCATGGTGGCGATGACACCGGCTGTGAAATGTTCACGTTCCAGACCCGCTTCAACGCAGTCTGCAAGGGCATTATCCATATGTTTGGTGATAATCTCCGCTGCTTTATCCAGCTTCTGCTTGGTTTCATCGTCGGGCAAGGCAAAATTTTGAGGGTCAGACACAGGCTTTCCAGTCGTCTAGTTGGTATCTATTCCCGGCAGACATAGGGAACTTGAGACAAATGCGCAATCTATTTGTCGTTGGTGGCAAGTTCTATCGGCTGGCCATGCTCGGTATGCAGACTGGCCTGCCGCCACTCTTCTTTACGGAAGAGAAGCTGGTCTTCAGTGAGTAAATTTTTCGTCCCCACTATCTTTTCAAGTGCCGCCAGCCAGCAGAGATAATACGCCTCATTCCCGACACCCTGCCCGGCCTTAGTGGCAAGGGCAATCTCAGCGCCGAAAATCTCCGCCCATTCACTCCAGGTAAACTGTCCGGCTTCATTGAGCTTGACTGTCATGGCGAAAGCCTGTGCCTGCCAGGGCTCATCAAATACAGGCCCGTCATCGTCGCGCGGAATCTGGACTAGTGTCAAATCCTCGTCTGCTAAGGCCATTTACACGTTCTCCAGATGATCGTCCCATAGATCGATATAGATAAAATCGCCCTCTGTACCATCTTCACCCCAGAGTTCACGGGAGGAGAACTTCACATTATAAAGATGTTGCGGATCATCTGGTCCGTGGGCATTGGCATCGGGGAAAACATGGATACCGTAATCTGCGTGGATGATGCCCTCATGGCCACGGGCATAGCGCGGTAATCTTGTATGGCCCGCCGGGTGGATGTTTTTTGCCCGTACTTTCTGGCCAACTACAAAGCGCGCAGGCTTTCCTGTCGCGACCGTATATGTTGCCCCCTTATCCATGGCCCCATCAACATCTTCTGCTTTAATGGCGGATTTTGGCGTTGTGACAGGCCGTGGCGCCACGGCGCCACTTAACTCTTCTTCTGAAATCAAACTTTTTTCGCTCAAGACCCTGATCAGCCCATCCAGCCATATTTCGTAATAGCTACTGCTGAGATAAGCGCCGGGGTTCATGCGTTCACGGCCATGCCGCGATTCATCGATATTGCGCACACCCACCGCACTGATGGCGTTATTCATGGCAAACATGCGCTTTTCCCACTCCCCATGGAAAACAGGCTCGTTTTCTTCGGCTTCCACCGGGCCCATGCCATGCATGCCACCCATATCATGAACTCCGTCCATATCAAACTCCTCCTAAGTCGGCCGGGTCCAGAGCTTCAGTAACGCCGATCATGGAATCCCGACTGACAAGTTCCGCAAGTTGGCCTTCATCAAGGTTATCAGTGCCTGTCGGGCGCTTCGGAATCACCAGATAGCGGGTTTCCGCTGTACTGTCCCATACCCGAACTTCAGTTTTATCGGGAAGCGATGTGCCAAATTCCGCCAGTACTTTACGGGGCTCCCGGACCACCCGGGAACGATAGGGCGCGGATTTATACCAGACGGGGGGTAGCCCCAAAACCGGCCATGGATAGCAAGAACAGAGTGTACAAACGACCACATTATGCACATCGTCGGTATTCTCAACAGCGAGCAATTCCTCCCCTTGCGCTCCGGAAAACCCAAATTCGGCGATGGCCGATGTCGCGTCTTTCAGCAACCGTTCTCTGAAATCAGGGTCGCTCCATGCTTTGGCAACAACTTTTGCGCCATTTTTCGGGCCAACTTTATTCTCATAGCGGTCAATCAATGCATCCAGCGCTGCAGTTTCCACCAAACCCTTCTCAACCAGCAGGGATTCAAGGCTTTTCACCCTCAAAACCGTCTCCGGCAGGGGGTCATTATGTTTGTGATTATGGGCCATCTGTTGTCCTCAAGCCACGCAAGGCGGTGTTTGTTCATAATTCGTTAATGCGCCATCTGCGAATATAGGCCGGAATATCCTGGAGTACAAAAGCAAACTGGGCAACTTGATCAAATTGATATGAAAACGGGCGCTGCAAGATGCTGCGCCTTTTCATTATTCAATATACCGCTTCGGTTTCGCAAAATTAGGGGGTACACCAATATGACTTGGATTTCGACGGATGGGTATGACGAGGCACATAATAACCTCAAAGAGCTAAGTGAATTACATGCCGAAAAAGCATTGCCCGCATGGAAACGCGATGTGGTCGGGCTTTATGTCAGTATTCTCAATGCATGTGACCACGACGCCGGGCAGCAATTCGCAAAGCTATGCGAACATGCGTCGGACGAGCAGCAGGCGAATAATATCCTGAGTGCCCTGGAAACGGGAAGGCCGGAGCAGGTTTTCACCGGCTCCGACCTCGCAATGCTGCTCTACGCTCATCTATTGACCACTCGCCCCTCGCAAATCGATGAGAATATGATCGATGAGATGCGGGGTACAGGTCTGCAAGATGCCGAAATCCTGGAAATAAATCAGGCCGTGGCCTACTTCAGTTATTCCAATCGCACAGTCCTAGGGCTTGGCATAGCTGCGGAAGATGGTAGTCTGGCGGAGCCACCGACAAATTCGGACAGGCCGAAAATCCGGGAACACGCATAAGCCAACACTCCCGTTTTCGTAACAAAATGGGAGAACCAGATGAAACTCTATGATTTGAACCCCTCACCCAATGCCCGCCGGGTCCGTATTTTTGTGGCAGAAAAAGGGGTCGAAATTCCGTCCAAAGAGGTAGATCTGGCGACGGGATATAACAAATCCGAGGAGTATCTAGCGAAGAATATTATGGGTCGCATGCCAATGTTGGAGCTGGATGACGGCACCTGCATTTCAGAAAGCCATGCCATTTGCCGCTATCTGGAAGAAGAATATCCAGAACCACCGCTCATGGGTCGAAACCAGATTGAGCGCGCCCGGATCGAGATGTGGAACCGACGGATGGAGCTGGAGCTCCTGCAACCGCTCGTTAATATTTTTACCCACACTCATCCCATGTGGAAAGATTCTGTTCGGCAAATTCCCGAATGGGCTGACAGTTGCCGTGAACGCGCCCTTGGGGCCATGGGCTGGATCAATGATGCGTTGGAAGGAAAAGAGTTTCTCGTAACCGATGACTACACGGTCGCCGATATTACGGCACAATGTGCTGTTTTGATCGGTAAGGGTATCGGTGTGCGCGTGCCGGAAAATTATGACAACTTAAATGCCTGGTGGACAAGAGTGGCAAGCCGCCCAACGGCCCGCGCTTAATGCTGATAAGAAAGGATGCTATACCTTGTTGTTAATAAGGTCGTTAAGAGCCGTATTTGCAGCAGAAATATTGCCAACGCCCCAAAAACCGTCATTGTAGGAGAGAAACGGTGCGGAACCGGACCAGGCCACAATACCGCCGGATAATCCCGGAACCCATTTTTCCTTATCCTCCTGATAAGCATTTTTGACGCGGTTTTTACTCCATCGCAGGCGGAGATCCCCTTGATCTCCTCCCCGCCGGATAAGTTTATAATCTGTTATATCGGGCGGGTGAAAAACGGTCTCACGAATACGAAACCCTTTTTCAAGGATAACGGCACGTTTATCCGTTACGAAGTAGGCGGTTTGCCGCCCTCGCAAGACATATCGAAGCGGTGTAAGCGCCAGCCACAATGAAAAAAGCACTAGTAATATTTCGGGAAGGCGGAGAGTTCCCACCTCCGGGGTCGTCAGCCAGAGCATGAACAGAAATGCACACATGAACCAGCCAACGATACAAAACCACCAGTTAAAGACCATAACACGCGCCAATCCGGGATACCCGGACCATTTAATGGTTTCTTCCGGCCAAAGGTAATTTTTCCGGAAGTAGTTTTCCGCAGGGCTCATCTGTTTTCCCGGCCTAATTTTGAATTCGGGTATTTTATGATACTATATTCAGAAGGCGCACGCACTTGCAACAACAGGGCAACAGAACCATGGACAACAAGATGCACCGGGAAATCACCCATGAGGAAGTCGATCGCTTTGAAGAAGACGGTGTAGTCTGTCTTCGTGGTTTCTTTAATGATGACTGGGTCAATAGTCTGCGCGATTTGATTGAGATGGATATCGCCAATCCATCTGGCATGGTGAAAAGCATTGATGCCGAAGGGGCGACAGGGTTTTTCTTTGGCGATACCTTTGTCTCCCATCATATCGATGGTTTCAAAGATGCCGTTTTCAAATCCCCGGCACCGAAAATAGCCGCTTCCTTGATGCAGGCTGACAAGATCAACCTGCTGTTTGATCAGATTTTGGTGAAAGAACCTGATACGTCAACTCCAACCGCCTGGCATCAGGACTATACCTACTGGCCGGTGGCCGGTGATCAGGTTTCAACCCTATGGCTTGCTCTTGATCCAGTGACTTTCGACAGCGGTGCCGTTGAATATTTGCGCGGTTCCCATCGTTGGGGCAAAAAATATCTGGCAATCAGTTTCGATCCTGATCAGAAGTATGATGAGGATCTGCCGGAAGTCCCGGATGTGGAAGCAGATAGAGACGCCTATGATATTGTTTCTTTTGAATTGGAACCCGGCGATTGTACCATTCATCATGGTCTTACCCTCCATGGTGCGCAGCCCAATCGTTTGAAAAACCAGCGACGCCGCGCCTATATCCAGCGCTGGGCCGGGCATGACGTGACCTATAATCCGCGCCCGAACTTACAGAAAATGCTCCGCGACCCCATGATCCCAGCCGGTGGGCCGCTGGATAGCGATCTGTTTCCTGTGGTCTGGCAACGTTAGGAATTCATCTCACTTTTTCGGATTGCATAGGCTCCACAAAAAGTTGCTCAAGCGCCCTCAAGCCTTTTTCAAGAGCGTCGCTATTGGTCTTTCCGAGCTTCGCGATTAGTTCCGCTTCAACGTCCAGCATCTTGGGAACCAGTTTTTTATAGGCTTTGCGACCTGCCGACGACAGAGTGATTCTCTCATATCGACGGTCACCCTCGTCCTGCCCGCGTACCAGCCAGTGCTTTTGCTCCAACGCATAAAGAGCGCGGCTGACCTTCGTCTTGTGCATGGCGGAATAGAGGGAAATCTCCGTAGCGGTCATGGTACCATATTGACCAAGAAGCGCAAAAGCCCGCCATTCCGGCCGGGTCAGGCCAAATTCCGACTTATAAGCTGCACTGGCATTTTTACTTAGTATCTCCGCCATTCGATTGAAACGGTACGGTAGAAATTGGTCCAGTAACAAAGCCATCGGAAAAACTTTCTTGATAGTTACAATCATAATAGTTACATATGATACTAATTGACGTTTGAAAAATCAATAAGGATTGTTCATATGAATGCGGACCATCGTTATATGTCGGGTTTCGGCAACGAATTCGAGACTGAGGCCTTGCCGGATGCGTTACCGCAGGGACAAAACAGTCCGCAAAAATGCCCCTATGGTCTTTATGCAGAGCAGATATCCGGCTCCGCCTTTACCGCACCAAAGGCAACGAACGCCCGGACATGGGCTTACCGTATGCGCCCATCGGTGAAACATACCCGACGTTTTATGCCAATAGATATGCAGTACTGGAAATCCGCCCCCTGCCCGGAAGGGGCAACGCAACCCATCGGACAGTTCCGTTGGAATCCTGTCCCGATGCCTGAGGACACTACCTCCTTCATTGAGGGCATCAGGACAATGACGACCGCAGGCGACGTCCTTAGTCAGGCAGGAATGGCTGCGCATGTTTACGCCTTTAATACGGATATGATGGATAGCTATTTCTTTAATGCTGATGGTGAAATGCTGTTGGTGCCTGAGCTTGGCGGTATCATCATCACAACTGAATTGGGTATTCTCGACGTAACGCCAGGCGAAATCTGCCTTCTCCCTCGCGGGATTATTTTTAAGGTCTCTTGTCAGGGCGAGGCGGCTCGAGGGTATATTTGCGAAAATTATGGCGCGCGATTTACGTTGCCCGAACGCGGACCCATCGGTGCCAACGCACTGGCCAATCCGCGCGATTTTCTAACACCTGTCGCCGCTTATGAGGAAAAGGAAACGCCTTGCTCTGTCATAGTGAAATGGGGTGGCCGCTTTTTCAAAACAGAAATAGGCCATTCCCCGCTGGATGTCGTCGCCTGGCATGGTAATTACGCACCGTTTAAATATGACCTTCAAAAATTCTGTGCTGTTGGGGCCATCCTGTTCGATCATCCTGATCCGTCCATTTTTACGGTTCTGACCGCGCCATTGGGAGAGCCCGGCACCGCCAACGTAGACTTCGCCATTTTCCCGCCGCGCTGGATGGTAGCCGAGAATACCTTCCGTCCGCCCTGGTATCATCGCAATATCATGAGTGAGTTTATGGGGCTTATTTACGGTCAGTATGATGCCAAGGAAGAAGGTTTTGTTCCCGGCGGGATGAGCCTGCATAACATGATGCTCCCCCATGGCCCGGACTTGGGCGGTTTCGAAAAGGCAACCAATGCAGACCTTGGTCCTCATAAACTGGACAATACGATGGCCTTTATGTTTGAGACACGACTACCGCAACAAGTTACCGCCTTTGGCGCCAATCTGGAGACATTACAAGACGATTATATAGATTGCTGGTCAGGGCTCGAAAAGCGCTTTGATGGCAGCATGGAAGGGAAGAAATGAAGCTTGCAAGTTTAAGAAACGGGTCGCGGGACGGCCAGTTGGTTGTTGTCTCCAAAGATCTCTGTCGCTACGGCATTGCGGGGCATATCGCCGCCACACTGCAGGCCGCTTTAGACAACTGGGGCGCCATAGCGCCAAAGTTACAGTTTATTGCAGATGAGCTGGAGGCAAATCCTGGATCGGGAGAAGTGTTTGATGAGAAAAATACGCTCTCGCCCCTGCCCCGCGCATACCAATGGGCAGATGGCTCGGCATATGTGAACCATGTGGAACTGGTCCGAAAGGCGCGGAATGCCGAAATGCCGCCATCTTTCTGGACGGATCCGCTGATGTATCAGGGCGGATCGGATAGTTTTCTTGGCCCCCATGACCCCATTTCAATGGCCGATGAAGCTTACGGCATTGATATGGAAGGGGAAGTGGCCGTCATCGTCGATGATGTGCCCATGGGTGCGAACCCGCGGCAGGCACGCAATGCCATCCGACTGATTATGTTGGTGAATGATGTCTCCCTACGGGGCCTGATCCCGGCGGAACTTGGAAAAGGGTTTGGATTTTTCCACGCCAAACCCTCCAGCGCTTTCTCTCCTATTGCTGTTACGCCAGACGAGCTGGGCGATGCCTGGGATGGTGCGAAACTCCATTTACCGCTGTTGGTCGGCTATAATGGCAGCCCTTTCGGGAAGGCCAATGCCGGCATCGATATGACCTTTGATTTCGCCGAACTTATCGTCCATGCAGCCAAAACCCGGCCTCTGGTTGCGGGGACTATTATTGGCTCCGGTACCGTCTCCAACAAATTGGAGGATGGCCCGGGCAAGCCCATCGAAGAAGGCGGCGCGGGATATTCCTGCATTGCTGAAATTCGCATGATCGAAACCATCAATGACGGAAACCCCAAAACGCCTTTCATGAAATTCGGCGATACAGTCCGGATCGAAATGAAAGATATCTCTGGTGCTTCGATTTTTGGCACCATCAACCAAACTGTTACTAAATATAATCCCGCATAATCATTCGCAAAGTTAGGACGAACACATGAGCAAAGCATTTGCCTCCCAGGGCGACATGGAAGAAAAGACCATTTCCTTTACTGAAGTGGGCAAGGACTTATGGGCTTTCACCGCGGAAGGGGACCCCAATACTGGCGTCATCATTGGTGATGACAGTGTCATGGTGATCGACACACAGGCCACACCGCGTATGGCCAACATGGTGGTCGAAAAGATCCAGACAGTCACCGACAAGCCCATTAAATTTGTCGTATTGTCACATTATCATGCCGTGCGCGTTCTTGGAGCATCTGCTTATGGTGCAGAGCAGATTATTGCCTCTGATAAATGCCGGGCCATGGTTGCCGAGCGCGGACAGGAAGACTGGGATAGCGAGTTTGAGCGCTTTCCACGCCTATTTGAAGGCTATGAAGACATTCCTGGCCTGACTTGGCCAACCCATACTTTCTCTGACCGTATGACAGTTTATCTCGGCAACCGCCGTGTTGATCTGATGCATTTAGGCCGGGCACACACAGCGGGAGACGTGGTCACCTATGTTCCGGATCAAGAAGTAGTCTTTAGCGGTGATGTGGTTGAGTATCATTCCGCCTGCTATTGCGGTGACGGGCATTTTGGGGATTGGGGCAATACTTTGGATGCCATTGCGGCCCTAAAACCCAAATCCATTGTCCCCGGTCGCGGTGACGCCCTTGTTGGCGATGAAATGGTCACCGCCGCCCTTACCAATACCCGTGATTTTGTGGAAAGCACATACCGTCCTGCAGCACGCGTAGCTGCACGCGGTGGATCGTTGAAGGAGGCATGGGATGCCGTCCGCAGTGAATGTGATCCAAAATTCGCCGACTATGCCATTTATGAGCATTGCCTTCCCTTCAATGTCGCACGCGCCTATGACGAAGCGCAAGGAATTGATACACCGCGCATTTGGACAGCCGAGCGGGACAAGGAAATGTGGGCCTCGTTGCAGGGATAAAACCATGCCGAGATACAAGAATGTCGAGTATCCATTTGTCGTACCGCCGGAGCTTCAGTCCGGCGCGCCCGGGAAATATCCGGTGGCCATTGTCGGTGCAGGCCCCATTGGGCTTGCAATGGCCATCGATCTGGCGCTACAGGGCGTCAGGTCGGTCGTATTGGACGACAACAATGTGGTTTCTGTCGGATCTCGTGCAATCTGCTGGGCCAAACGCACCCTGGAGATCTTTGACCGCCTCGGTGTTGCAGACCAAATGCTGGAAAAAGGCGTCACCTGGCAAGTGGGGCGGCTGTTTCACCGCGATAAGGAGGTATATCAGTTCGACTTGCTACCCGACACTGAGCAGAAAATGCCCGCATTTATCAATCTCCAGCAATATTATGTGGAGCAGTATCTGGTGGAACGGGCCGCGGAATTCTCGGATCTGATTGATATTCGGTGGCTCAGCAAGGTTGTTGGTGAAGACGCGCGCGAGGACGGCGTTACCGTGCATGCGGAAACACCAGAAGGCCCATATTCTCTGGAGGTGGAATATCTTCTTGCCTGTGATGGAGGGAAATCAGGAGTGCGTAGTCGCATGGGTCTTGAATTCGCAGGCCATACCTTTGAGGAGCGTTTTCTGATTGCCGATGTCGAAATGCCGGTTGCACCGTTTCCCGATGAGGATGTCCACGAGCGCTGGTTCTGGTTTGCCCCGCCCTTCCATAACGGGCAATCCTCCCTCCTCCATAAGCAGCCCGACAATATTTACCGGATCGATCTACAGCTTGGCCCTGACGCAGACCCTGTAGAAGAAGCGAAGCCGGAAAATGTTATCCCACGCATCAAACATATTGTCGGCGATAAGCCATTTGAACTCGATTGGGTCAGTGTCTACAGTTTTACCTGCGCCAAACTTGATGAATTCGTTCATGGACGGGTTATTTTTGTCGGTGACAGCGCCCATGTTGTCTCCCCCTTCGGTGCACGTGGCGGTAATGGAGGCCTTCAGGATGTGGATAATCTCGGCTGGAAGCTCAGCTCTGTCCTTAAAGGTGAGGCGTCCCCTGCATTGCTGGAAACATACAATGAAGAACGACGTCATGGCGCCATGGAAAATATCAAGCATTCTTCCCGCGCGACAAACTTCATGACCCCAAAGTCGAAAATGGAAGCCGTGTTTCGCGATGAAGTGCTGAATTTGGCCGCAACGCATCCATTTGCTCAAAAGCTGGTCAATTCCGGCCGGCTATCTGTTCCCTGTTCGTTAGAGGGGCTCTCGTTACAAACACCCTCTTCCTCAGATCACGATATCAGGCCGGGCATGGCGTGCCCGGACGCTGCATTCCAGCATGATGGAGAGGATATCTGGCTCCTCAATCAGCTCGGAGGCGAGTTCATTGTGCTTACCATTGGTGCTGCAGCGAAAGGAGTTGCGCCTCAAGGTCTGAAAGAGCTCCATATCGACATTAGCACCAAGAGAGCGGGGAGCGCCACGGATCAAAACGAAGCAATCAAACGCCGCTTTAGGGAGAATATGATCTATCTAATCCGCCCGGATCAACATATTGCGGCAATCTTCACCGCAGAAGAAGCCCACAACCTCGTCCCGGCATTACACCGAGCCAAGGCACGAACAGAACTGGAGGCCGTACAATGACAGCTCAGCTTTCCAGTAAAGACCGTCTCTCCCCCCATGGTGACGCATTTTATGAACACCTTATCCAGGCCCATGAAGGGCTTAGTTTTGATCAATCTGCCGCTTTCAACGCCCGCCTAATTCTGTTATTGGCGAACGAAATCGGCGACATTGATACTCTGACCACCGCGATCCAGAACGCATCGAATAATGAAGGGTAAAGGACTTACACCGATGAGCGATATCATACTTTATGACTACTGGCGCTCTTCTGCCAGCTATCGCGTTCGCATCGCGTTGAACCTGAAAAATATCCCATATCAGGCTCATTCCGTTGACTTGCTATCGACCGAACAAATCAGCAAATACCGGGAACAAAATCCGCAGGGCTATGTACCCGCTCTGGTGATCGACGGTAGTTTTTTAACGCAGTCCCTGTCCATCATTGCTTATCTTGACGAAACACGCCCGGATATCACACTGCTTCCGGACGGCGCGACTGCCCGCCAGCGGGTGCGTGCCATGGCACATATTATCGCCATGGACATTCATCCTGTCTGCAACCTGAACGTCGCCCGCCATGCCGTTAAAAAAATGAACGGTGGCGATGAAGAAAGGGAGGCGTGGATGCAGCATTTTATCCTGAAAGGGCTCGAACCTCTGGAAGAATTGATCACCGATACAGGCCCGGGTGATTTCTGCTATGGCAATCAGCCTTCCCTTGCCGATATCTGCCTCATCCCGCAGCTTTATAACGCAAATCGCTGGGATGCGGACTTTTCCCACCTGAAACGGATTACTGCGGTCAGCGAAAAATGTGCCGAATTAGAAGCATTTCAGATGGCATATCCAGAAACAGTTCGCGCACATTCTGACCCTGCATAGAGACAAGCTCATTTTCATTGTGCAGGGATTCAATTGCAGTTAGCCTGACCATTATCGAATGCATTGGATAGGGGAATAAATGTCTCACAGATTTAAGCTTGATGGCGAGCATCGCAGGCGGCACCTGGAAGCCATTGCAAAGCGCCTCCCCGAGCATCTGGAACGCCTGTCCTGGTCATCAGAGCGCCTTAAATCGGAGCGCCAGGCCGGTCTTCAGAAAATTCTGGCCTTCGCCATGGAGAAATCCGAATGGCACCGGAAACGTCTGGCAAACATCGATATTGCCAATATAACTGCTACGGACCTGACGTCACTTCCGATCATGACAAAAGCCGACGTCATGAATAATTGGGATGAGATTGTTACAGACAAACGGCTCACCCTAAAGGGGGCCAATGATCATATCACCGCCAAACTGAGGGACCCCGATACAGATTATTATTATCAGGGCGATTATGAGATTTTTGCAACGGGCGGTTCCACCGGTGCCCGAGGCGTCTTCGTCTGGAGTTGGGATGAGTTTATCAACATTGCCTGCACCACCTATCGCTATCAAATGCGGGACGAGCCGCCGGAAAGCCTCACCGGAGATCGCCTTCTTGCCGTTGTCGAGGCAGGAGAGACAGTCCATGGCAGTCCTTTTTTATTTTCCGTCTCGCCTGATCCTGAGACAAAAGTAGACTGGTTTCCTGCGGCTACGCCGATGAAAGAGCTTGTGGCACAGTTGAATGCCGCGCAACCAACCCATATCAATGGCTTTTCCTCTGCTATTCAGGAGTTGGCGAGTGAAGCTGTGGCGGGCCATTTAAAGATTTCCCCGGGCCGAGTATCGACAAACTCCGAACCTTTGCTTCCGGAAACCCGTGCCGCTGCAAAAAATGCTTGGGGTGTCGAGATCAACAACATGTGGGGATGTGTCGAAGTTGGGCATATCAGCGTCGAGTGCGATGCACATGAGGGCATGCATTTAAGTGATGACATGATCATTTGCGAGTTTGTTGATCATGACAACCAAGCCACGGATGATCCGGAGAAAATTGACAAGGTTCTGGCTACGTCACTTTTCAACACCAGCCTGCCGATGATCCGGTACGAAATCTCGGATATTGCAGTCCCTGCAACAAAACCGTGCAAATGCGGCTCTGTCTTTCCGCTTATCACGGAAATCAGGGGACGTGCAGATGATGCTTTCAAATATGCTGGGGAAGTTACAGTTCATCCGCTGGTTTTCCGGACGCCCCTCGGTCAGCATCCGATGATCCAGGAATATCAGGTATGCCAAACGGAAAACGGTGCGCTTATCAATATCGTCAAAATCGGAGATGTAAATGAAGCGCTGCTCACCAGTGATTTGATTACTGCATTGAAAGATCAGGGTATGAGAGCGCCTGAAATCTCCCTCGTTTTTGTCGAAGCGGTAAAAAGGCATGCAGAGACGGGAAAATTGCGGCGATTTGTACCGCTTTAGAGAGCGGCGATTTCGAGGCTCCAGACACTCAATGAGGCGTCGCTCTCATATCCCGCATCAAGTGGGCGTTCAACAAAATTATCAAGGAGATCCTCTCTCCCACCTGCTGCACGGACGTCCTCTATCAGACCTGCTGATGCAATTATGGCGGAACTTTGGCTGTCCATAACATCCTGCAGACGTGACGCTATGGTCATCGTATCACCCGAGAGCTTTAGCGCGATCGAGCCGTCCTTTTCCTCGCCTTCGACAAAAACCGGCCCGATATGTAACCCAATATTAAAGATAAGAGACCCGTCTCTAGGAAAATTATGATCACGCATATAATCTGAAAGACCCCGTCCGATTTTTCGAGCGGCTATGAGCGCGTGACTGGTATCAAGAGGGCTGTCTTCAGGCAAGCCAAATATGGCCATGACCCCGTCGTCCTTGAAGGTTTCCACAAAACCCTGGTTCTTCAAGGTCTCCTGCTCAATCAAATCATGCACCCCATGCAGAAATGGGGCGGTCAGTGTGGGGCCAAGTTCCTTTGCCGAATTATTAAACGCCCTCAAATCAACATAGAGGACAGCAACCGGAAAATACTGACTAATAGGCGTATTTTCATCATCTAAGGTGCGATCTGGCGGCTCCGCAATGAGATCTGTTTCTATTAATTCCGGCACTATCTCAGGAACTGACTCAACTACTAATTCTTCCTCTGTCTCCGGTTCGGGTTCAAGTGCAACAATTGGGTCCGTCATTATCTCCGGCTCAATCTCCACTATTGGCAAGATTAGCTCTGCCTCTTTCTCCGACTCCTCCGGAGTTAGTAGAAGGACGGCTTCAAGTTCTTCTTGCGTTGGTACAGGTTCTGGCGCTTCTACCGGGTCTTCCGGCTCAATCTCCACAGGCTGACTAAGCGTCGGAGCCTCTTTCTCCCCGCCCTCATCCAACTCCTTTTTTTTCTCTAAAACCAAGGGTTCGTCCACAATTACCGAGATAGAGCTTGTATCAGGAAGTTCTGGGTTATCTAATATCGGTTCCAGTTCTTCTTCAGAGCTTTCAGTGTCTTGCTCGGACTGTTCTTTGTCCTTGGACTTCTCTTCCAGCATTCGAGCTTTCGCAACTCGCTCAGCTATCCACGGTGTCGCATATTTGGATGTTTCAACCCGCTCAGCCTCCGCAAGCTCGCGCGCTCGTCTATTAGATACCAGCTTGGCTGCGGCGAGATAGACAGTGCATAGAAAAAGAGCCGCCAAGGGGAAACTGAGACTGAGCCATAGGTTTAACAAGGCAAATGCCTGGAAATTGACGACACCTACAAGACCGCCCGCCAGGATCGCCATAACCAGCACAACAGTGGCATTGCGCATTGTTGCCAGCAGGGCAAAGAACACTCCAATCAAGGCTATGATAATGATATCCAGGATTACGACTTGCTGTGAGTGATCAAGTGGATCCGCCCGCCAGAGATTGTCAACTATGGTCGCCAGAAACTCCACGTCCAGCATTTCGCCCCCAAAGGGTGACGTAAAGCTCTCTCCGATATCAGCTGTCGCGCCAAGCAAAACAAGCTTGCCCTTATATGTTCCGGTAGGGACCTTACCGTCAAGAATATCATCCAGTGAGCGCGTGGAATAACCTCCGGCCGGCCCCCGATAATTGACCGCAATCCGTGTCAGTACATCCGTCGGTATATAACTACTGGCAAATTCAAGTTTCTGGCCGAACGTAATCGAGACTGCGGAAAGATCCAGTTCGCTAGTCAGCAGCGCAGCTTCAACCGCCAAAGAAGGATAATATTTCCCATCATACCCTACGACCGGATAGGCGTGTCTTCGAACTGGTGCGGCATCTTTTGTTATCACAAAATGGCCCGGCGTTGCCACATTCAACAGAGCCTCGCTCACTGGTTTGATACCAATGGGGGTGGCAACACGCCCCGTTCCACCATCCGGAAAACGGTAGTTGAGATAGCTATTACGCTGGATGACCGGGGGGATTGACAATGAGGGCGCTGTCGACAAACCCGGATCACCCTCCCAAAAAATATATCCCACAAGCGGTGATTTGACCTGCGAGAGGGATGTTGCTAGCGTGGTGGTATCAACGGCAGTCAGGTTCACCAAAAGAGAGGGCGCGATGGCAATCACCCCAGCGCCATCAGCGACAAGCAAATCTATTACTGATGCGATTTTTGCCGCTGTTGAAGCACTTGGACTTTCCGCCCCTTGCATGACAACAAGCTCAATATTTTTATCTACGTCAACTGGTCCGCGTTGCATAAATCGGAGATCGAGCAAGAATCCCTCAACGCTCTGCAGGAATGGCAGGTCTCGCACATTCAGCAATGCCCCCACAAGCACAGCACATATGCCGAGAACAATCATCGCCTGACTTAGCCGACCGATAGGGGGGCGTAATCTATTCGCCATTCAAATGCCCCGTCTCCGAAAAGAGTTATTCAAAAGCCCACCTGCGTGATTGGAAAAGACCGACTTTGCGGCTCGGTACAACCTAACAGCAAAAAGCAACTTTACTACCTGTTTTTTGATTTTTGGCAAGCCCTTTAGCGGCATCAAACCGTTGGAATGCCTCGAATTTTATAGAATTGAAGCCGTCATATAACAATTGAAACACTTATCCCAGCCACTAGACATGCTTCTGAAACGCGGCCCCTTCATATTCAAATCATCGCAAGAATATATAGAAAATGACGAAATGAGAAGGATAGAGACAATGGCTTATATAGAAACAGGACAGCATGAAACAGAAACGGCGCATTTCCAAACCATGGGTCGGGCTGCTATTGCCACAGCGAGCAATATCGTATCAAGTTCTTTTCATACCGTCAGGAAGCAACTGACTTTTCGGCGTTCTGTTGCTGAATTCGCAGGTATAAACGATCAGATCTTGCGAGAAATCGGTGTTCACCGCTCTGAGATAACGGCAATCGCCGAAGATGGTGCTCATCTTGGACGGGCTCGCTACTACAACTAAACTTTCAGTTTGAAGGAGATTAGGCCCTGTCTTTCCTGAAACAAGTTGGGCCATTTGAAGCCGAGCCTTTACCTTCGCCGTTAAATTTGAAATACTTATCCTCTCAGTTGTCACCAAATAACAAAAACCGGTCGGCTTACCATGCCATCAAACGGGAGGGGAAATGACAACAACGGACTATGTGCGACTGCGGCAGATATGCCTCGTCACACTTGATATCAAACAGGCCGAAACCGCTTTGGCGGAAATACTGGGGCTGAGCATCTGCCATCGTTCTGAGTTGACAGAGTTCGGGCTCGAAAATTCCATGTTTCCGGTGAATGGCGTCTTTATTGAGCTTGTAGCCCCCACAAAGCCAAATACCGCCGTCCATCGATTCTATGCCCGCAATGAAGGCCGCGGCGGTTATATGGCTATCTTCGATTGCTCCGATGTCGCCAAGCACAGGGCGTTGGCTGTGGCCAACGGCATCGATCCCATCTACGAAAGACATTCGGAAAAAGCTGATCTTCTTCAACTCAACCCGAAACAGACAGGTGCCACCATTATGGAGTTTGACCACCATTATGGTGGCGACGATATGCTTGGGCATTATGAGTGGGCGGGCGATGGCTGGCAGGATTATATAAATTTGGAGGTTACCCGGAATATTCTGGGTATTGAGATAGGCAGCCCGAAAGCCGCGGCCCGAGCCAAACTCTGGTCAAAACTTTGCGATCGTGATGTGTCTTACGGGGAATCAGATTTGCAGGACATAAAGCTGAATAAAGGTACCCTCACCTTTCGTCATACCAAAGGGGCTCGTGAACTGCTCTCCGCTATCGACATAACTGTGGTTGATAGAAAACGGGTTCTTGATACAGCCGCAAAATCAGGATGCGTAACGACGGATAATAGTTTTGATTTTTGCGGTGTTGAGTTTCGCCTGCTAAACGCAGCCTAAAAACAAGAAAAAATGGCGCCATGGCGCGTTGGGAGAAGACATAGATGACGACCCTTGATCTCGATAATTTCGAAACAGACTTCTGGAAAGATGTAGACAAGCGCAAAACATGGGATGAAATCATTCCCGGCGAGTTGCGCGATACCACGCCGGTAACCCTCACAAAAGAAGTCATCGCCCGCTACGCACGCGGTGTCGGCGAGGACAATCCCATTTATTTTGACGAAGGCTACGCAAAGACCACTCCCTATGGCGGGATCATTGCCCCGCCCTCCATTCATATCCTGTTGATGTTTGCTTGCACGACGACTGAAGACTGGATGCGAACACCAGGGACAATCAATGCCGGGCAGAACTGGTCCTACCATATTCCCATCCGCCCGGGTGATACGATCACCATGCGCGGTACTGCCCTTGATCGCTTTATTAAAAAGGACCGATTGTTCGCTGTTCATGAAAATACCTTCACCAATCAACATGGACAGGTTGTCTGCACGGGCCGCGGCCAGACAATCCGGCCAGCATAAGCGAAGGAACATATATATCATGACAGCTCAGCAGCAATTTAGCGAAACGAACATAGGCGATGTGATTACAGGTCGAAACTTCACTGTGATGCGAGAGACAATTCAGGACTTCGCCGACGCTTCCCTCGACTATAACCCGCTACATTTCGACGATAAGTATATGGAGAAAACTTTCGGCAAGACCAGTTTTGACGGTGTGATCATGCATGGCATGCAGAATTTCGCCTTGATTTCCCGCACCCTCACCGACTGGTTAATCCCACGAGGCGGCTTTCATCGCCGGTTAGAAACCCGCTGGTTAAAACCCGTACAGCTCGGCCATTCCATCACCCCAACCGCCACCATTTCCGGAAAACGCCAGACGGACAAGGGGTTCTGGCTTCTATTTGATATCGCCGTCACCAATCAGGATGGAGATATGGTCGCCACTGGTAACTCCATGGCCGAATTTCTGGATATAATTCCGGGTGATGCCAAATAAGCTTGTTTTACATCATTGTTAATTCTAGCATCTGTCAGATATTTGTTTGCTCCAAGGATAAATGGCCTAATTAGTCCGTTCCGGTGCCAGCGCCCGAGAAACAAGAAAACTTTTCTTTGCGGAACAACATTATGAAGGTGGCTTTCCCTGTTCAAATTCGACCTATAATACTGCTTGCCATCGGCGGAGCTTGTCTCGGCTCCTTCCCACCGCTTAGTAAACTCGGCCTGCAAAACGGCATCCCGCCAATTTCCTATATGTTTTATGCGGCGGCTGGAGCGGGCCTCGCGCTTCTACTCTGGACCTCGCTGTTTGACAAAGCCCCTCTACTATCGTTCTGGTTTCTTAGATATTATGTCATTGCCGCGCTTACGACATTTGTCGTGCCTTCACTTGCGACTGTCATCATTGTTGGGGAAATCGGTGCCGGGCTGGTCGCCATTTCTTTCACACTGGTTCCCGTGTTAACATATATTTTTGCTGTACTGCTAAAACTGGAGCGATTTGCCCGACTGCGCGCTCTCGGCGTTATTTTTGGCTTGGCCGGTGCCATAATCATTTATTTCCCTCAAACGAACACTGAAGGGTCAAGTGTTTCATATTGGTTGATCGCGGCCCTCATCATACCTCTTTCTCTGGCCACAGGAGGTATTTTTCGAACTATGGCCTGGCCGGAAACAGCGGCGCCTATGCAGCTTGCCGCGGGCATGCTTATCACTTCAGCCCTTCTTCTTTTCCCGGCGGTTTTATGGGCGGGTGAAGCCTATTGGCCTTTCCGTTTTCAAACTGCTACCGATTGGATTATTCTCTTTCAGATTTTAACAGCATTTCTTTCTTATCTAATCTTGTTCGAGATACAAAAATCTCAAGGCGTTGTTTTTCAGAGCCTCCTTGGATATGTCAGCACAATGACCGGCGTCTTCGTCGGCTATTTCCTCTATAAAGAACATTTCCCACTGATTGTCTGGATAGCCTTACTGCTGATGCTGCTGGGTATGGCATTCGTCAATTACAGAAGACAATAGGTTTGCTCAGACAATTTCCGGCGGCGCATAAACCGCCGTGATGACTTCTTTCCAGGCGATATCCGTGGCGAAGTCTGTCGGACGCGCAAATTTAATCCCTCGATCACTGAGATCATCGCAGAAAATGTCGGCGACAAGCTTTGTCGTCAAATCATGGCTGTGATCATCGTAAGATGCCGCCATTTCCTCGGTTTCGAAACAATACGCCTTCCACAGGATCGAAATTCGAACCTGTTCGAAATCGAAGGCCACGGAGGATTTACCCTCTTCTTTCACCTGCCAACGACTGTCGCTGCCGAGAGCCAGGGTCGCGTCATAGCCGATAGCTTCATAAGTTTTCTGATCCTGGACAGGCCCAACACTGCCGACCCGGTGATACATATATTCATTATCCGCCAAGACGCAGGTATTGGAGAAGGGTGGATGCTCCGTTATGGACGGTACGTCCAATCCATTTGGCCAATATTCAAAATCTCCCCCCTCGCCGTCGTAAAACCAGGTAATAGCTGATGCTACGGGGATTGCCCATTCATGGAAAAGTCCGGAATAGCCCATGGGAGCCAACATCCAGCTTGGTACCTCGCGGTCATTAGCACCGCGGAAAAACGGCAAATCCAGATGACAGGGGGACGAAGGAGCGGGCAGATTAAGGTTGGTCATCATGGCAACAGGCCGAATGACCTCGGCATTGAAAGATGCCTTCGCAGCATTGATAAATCGCTCATTGTAGAAAAATGGCTCTGCACCCTCGAACACCACTTTTCCGCCCAGGGCCCAAAAATTACGAAACCATCCAGCTGAGGTTTCTCCCACATTACGGTGGACCGCCGCGAGTGTTTTATAGGGACTGCCACGTCGGATCAGATCCATGATGCCGTCAGGGTCATCAAAAGCCTTATCCAGTTTTATGGGAGGAGCAAGGAGATCTTTGGGTCGAATAGCATAGGACATTAGAGCCTCTTCTTTTTTATCTCATTATGACAATTATCATCATTCAATGCAATCCGGCGATCTCGACGTGATTTATGAAATGACCTTTGGTGTCTCCTTCATCATTGACGCGGAAGGCTATTCGGCGGGTGCGGTTCCTGTCTCTGCTAAATGGCGAGACTTTGTCGGTAAGATCAGCGCCGCAACGACGATCAGGCAGGCAAGGCTCGCCGAAACAACCATGATCATCTGGAAACCGCCTCCCGTCTCGAGAATATAACGTGCCGCGAAAAGAGCGAGCGCCCCAATCACCAGATTGAGCGCCAGTTTAACAGACAGAATCTTCGCCCGCCACAAATCGGGAACATAGCGGGAAATGATTGCATCCGTGATAGGAATTTGACCGAAAACGAAGGCCATTGCGCCGAGTGACGCAAAAAACAAACCGTAATTACTTTGCGTGGCCATAATGCCGATTAAAATCGGCTGTGCCAGCGCAACCACCAACAAAACGGACCTGATTTCCTTTTTATCAATAAGCCGACCAACGACCAGCTGGGCAAAGGCGGCAATTGCGTAAACGAGGGCCGCCAGCAGCCCGGTTATCGCCACATTGTCAGAGACATCCTGCATGCTGACTTCAAACATTCTGGGAATAACAAAGGACAGGGTTCCGAAGACGAAACCGCCTGCCGAGCTAATCAAGGCTACAGCGAGTAGTGCCCGCGGCCATCCCGTCATAAATCCGACCATCGCCTTTTCAGCGGACGTTGATACCGGTGGCCGTACTTTGCCCCGGCGAACAAATATCGCAAAGGCAATTCCAATACAAACGGCAATGCAGCCCGGCAGAATAAAGGCCAGTTGCCAGCTATAATCCGCCAGAATAAATCCGGTAATCAGCGGGGCAGCCGCAACTCCCATATTACCCCAAACGCCGTTGGCGCCAAGACGCCAACCGATATTACCGCCGCCCTGAATAACCATGGCAATGCCAACGGGATGATATATGGCGGCAAAAATGCCAATGGCGGCCAAGCCAAAGCTCATTTGCAGAGCCGTTTCGGCAAATCCCGTGGCAATTGCGGCAAGGCCGATCCCGATAAAGAAGACAATGATCATGCCGTTTCGCTGCCATTTATCAGCGAGATGTGCAGCAATAGGCGCGCAAGCCCCGAATAGTACGAGGGACGGAATACCGTAAGGGATCATATCAGCATAGGCACCGTCCTCGGCCAGTCCAAAATACAGGCCCGCACTGAAGGCGGCTTTTGCGAAAACCAGCATAAACAGATGATCTACAAAATGGCCCACATTCAAAAAGGTAAAACGGAGTTTTTGTGCTCTCACAATACGGCCCTCAAAAAAACGAAAACGCTGTATTACTATTTCTATCATGGATATGAAGGACCTGTCATATTCCCCTTGCAAATCCTTGAAATCGACATACTATGCTGCCCAACTCATCGGGGTGCCTAATAGGCTGAGAGGTAGAGCTACCGACCCGTAGAACCTGATCCGGCTAGAACCGGCGGAGGGATATGAGGGCTGGTCTTTTTTCGCAAATTACGTCCCCGCCCCTTTCCCGCCGAATTATGACGGAGGGAATATTGCAAGCCCAAGCAACAAATACCATTTTACAGGCGATACAGAAGCGTCCGCCAGCCGTTCATTGCCTTACCAATACGGTCGTGCAGGCACTTACCGCGAATATGCTGCTTGCCGTGGGCGCTCATCCCTCCATGTCATCGGATATTATCGAAATCGCGGACTTTGTCAGAAATGCCGATGCACTTTTGATCAATCTCGGCACACTCGATGATGCCAGAAAAGAAGCCATAGGAACGGCCCTGCAGGTCGCAAATGCCACAGATATTCCCTGGATTCTCGATCCGGTCCTCGTGGACAGGGCGCCAGCTCGCCTGGCCTATGCACATCACCTGATAAAAAAGGGGCCCAGCGTTATTCGGGGAAATGCCGGGGAAATTTCTGCTCTTGCCGATGATCCGGCATGCCTGGCCCGTGCAGCCGGTGCCATCGTCGCTGTCACCGGCGCAATAGATCTTGTCACAGATGGCAAATCCGAAATTACGTGTGAAGGCGGGCATGCTTTGATGAGCCGTGTCACCGGAATTGGCTGCGCAGGAACCGCTCTTATTGCAGCCTTTTGCGCCATCGTAACTGAAGACGAACGGCTCGATGCTGTCATGCAAGCTCTCGAATT
>Ga0315338_1001093_pt1 | contig 39518 bp, 39 predicted proteins | sample ASW8metaG_FD_204518 | JGI IMG/M metagenome (GOLD analysis project Ga0315338, IMG submission 204518) | Ammonia-oxidizing marine archaeal communities from Monterey Bay, California, United States - ASW #8 | ecosystem: Environmental > Aquatic > Marine > Coastal | place: USA: California | collected... | reverse complement strand
AGTTCTAGTATTTCTTAAAGATGGTCGCTATTTTGATCAAGTGATTGAACTAGTTAGAGAGTCTGGATTCCCTGATGATTCTATATTTGCAATTGGACAAGATTTAGGAACAGACAAAGAAATTATTAGAAAATTAAGACTAGGTGATGTAAATGATGACACTCTTACTACAAAGTACTTTTCAATTCTGGTGATAAAACGTGTCTAAGGTATATTTTGTTGGCTGTGGTCCAGGTGACCCTGAATTAATTACCATAAAGGCAAAAAAACTGGTTCAGAAAGCAGACGTCATAGTTTATTCAGGCTCATTAATTCCTCCTGAGATTTTAAAATATAATAAAAAAGGAAAAAAATATGATGCAGCAAAACTTGTCCGTGAAGAAATATTTGATTTACTTTTAAAAAATTCGAAAAAAGGAAAAACTGTAATTAGATTGCATGATGGTGATCCTGCAATTTATGGTGCAATTAGAGAACAGATTGATAATTTAGGAAAAGAGGACATAGAATCAATTGTAGTTCCTGGTGTTACATCATTTTTAGCATCTGCAGCCGCACTTGGAACTCAATTAACTTTACCTGGAATTACACAAACAATGATTATTACACGTGCAGAATCAAGGACTAAAGTTCCTAAACGTGAAAAAATCTCAGAACTTGCAAAACATCAGGCAACTCTAATTTTTTATCTTAGTGTTCATTTACTCAATAAAATTACAAAAGAAGCAATTGAGGGTGGATACAAAAAGACTACTCCTGTTGCAGTAGTTTACAAAGCAAGTAGAAAAGATCAAAAAATAATTCTTGGAACACTTGAAGATATAGCAAAAAAAGTAAAGGCTGAAAGAATTACAATGACAGCTATTGTTATAATTGGTGATGTGATAAAACCAAAATCATATGAATATTCAAAATTATATGATAAAACATTCAGTCATGGTTTTAGAAAAGCAAAATCTAACAAGAAAACGAAGTAACCTTATTTCTAATACCAATTTTTTTTAATTTAGATTGGAATTTTTTTGCATTTCCTGTAGTAAAAATTTGAAGTTTATTTACTGTATTTTTTCTTTTAGCGGTTCTTCGTGATATTTTTTTTGCCACCATTACTGCAGGATCTAAGAATTTCACATTTGGGAACATATTTTTGAGAATAGGAAATAAGAATGGTAAGTGTGTACTAGATAATGTAGCAACATCAATTTTATGTTCTTGAAATTTCTTTTTTAATACTTTTTTTATTATGATGGAACAATATTCTGGATCGTCGATAAATTTTCCAGATTCAACAAGATTTACAAGTTTAGACGAGTTTATTTTAATTACTTTACTTTGCTTCATTTCCATTGTTTCTATGATGTAATTGTCTATATGGGAACTTCTTACAACTGACTCTGTTGCAAGAATTGCTATGTTATGAGATTTTTTATCCGCAGAAATTTTTTCAAGTGGAGGAAGTACGCTGATTACTTCTTTTGGGAGTTTACCTCTTAGCAACAATGATGGTGTATTTGATGCTAGTATGATCAGATCAGGATTAAATCTCTTTGAAATTATCTCAAGCGTATGATTGATAATTTCTGATAACTGTTTTTTAGACTTTTTTCCATAAGGAAAATTCTTCTGATCTGCAAAATAGATTATATGACTTTTAACCCTTTTTTGGATTTCTCTAATAATTGATAATGATCCAAATCCAGAGTCAAAAACTACAATTTTCATTATTCTACTTCTTTTGTTAGCTAAATTTAGTCTAATGTTGATCTTAATACACACCTTTCATTAAGAAGCTTTTTTTTGATTACTAGGAATGCCGTCATTTCATAAGACATGGGCACGACAAGAAACCACTAGTATGGTTGATAAATTTCGTGATACAGTAAAACCACAAGGTGCACTTAAACCACGAATACAAAATGCCGTGAATAAATTGCAGGTTCAAACCACAAAAATGGACGCAATGTTGACCAAATTGGATCAACGTGACCAGCAGTTATTCAAGCGTGTAGTATCATCCGTACAGCAACATGATACAAATGGAAGCAAAGTTCTATCAAATGAACTAGCAGAAATTCGTAAAGTTAAGAAAATGCTTGGTGGTGCAAGAATGTCGCTTGAGCAAGTTCAATTAAGACTCGGTACTATTCACGACCTTGGTGATGCAATGGTTGCAATAGGACCGGCAATGAATACCATGAGAGGTTTACAATCTTCATTAGGTAAATTCATGCCAGAAGCTGACTCAGAATTGAATACAATGACTCAGACACTAAATGGACTAATGGTCGATTCACTTTCCGGAGATGCATTTAACATGGAATCTGATGATGTTTCAAATGAAGAAACAGATAAGATTTTACAAGAAGCATCTGCTGTTGCAGAACAACAAATTGGAGAAAAATTCCCATCCGTACCATCACTAGATGAATTACCATCTCAAACATCTAAAACACCAAACTCTATGTTTGAATAAAGGTAATTCTAATCCCCTATTTTCATTATTTTTTTCCAATATAGCTTAAACACATTTTGATAAACTGAATCACTTCCGAATTACCCATCTTTGATTCTCCTTCGGTCCTGTTGACAAATGTAGTTGGTACTTCTAATCCGTGAAAACCTTTTTGCTTTAATTGATATAAAACCTCAATTTGAAATGCAAACCCATCAGCTTCAATTTTGTTAAATTCAATTTTTTCCAATGCCTCTCTTTTGAACATTCTAAAACCACTAGTACAGTCATCAATGTCTATGTTTGCAGAAACTTTAGCAATTGCACCCGCTATGGAATGTGTTACTTTCCTCCCGAAGCCCCAACCAACTACTGATGATCCTGTTACATGGCGACTTGCAATGATAAAATCATAATCTACAATTTTTTCAATCATGTTTGCTAACTCAGATGGATCGTGAGAATGATCAGCGTCCATCTGTACAATAAGGTTTGATTCAAGTTTTTGCAAAACATGAGTAAATCCATCCTTATATGCTGAACCAAGACCCATCTTTCCTGGTCTTTGAATTACTGAAATTTTTTGAAATTTCTCACCAAGACTTCGAGCTATATCTGCAGTCCCATCTGGCGAAGAATCATCAACAATAACAACATGTAATTCCTCTACGAGTGGTCTAATTTTATCAAAAATTTTCTCTATAAGACTGGGCAAGGCTTCCTTTTCATTATATGTTGGAATCACTATAGCAATATTCACAACATTTCATCTTAGTCTTTAAAGAAATATTTTGTTATTCAAGGGAATGCAGTTTCTTTTGATAATATTGACTCTAATTCAGAAATATTCACACGATTTTGAGCCATATCATCTCTATATCTAATCGTCACAGTGTCATCTTCTTTTGTTTGGTGATCTACAGTTATAGCAAAAGGTGCTCCAATTTCATCCAATCTACGATATCTTCGTCCTATTGCACCAGAATGATCTAAGAATGAATCAAATTTTGTTCTAATCTGTCGATAAACCTCATCAGTTTTTTCAGCAAGACCATCTTTTTTTACTAATGACAAAACTCCCACATGTGTTGGTGCTAGGTATGGTTTTATTGATAAAACCATTCTATCGTTTTCTTTATCCTCTCTTAAAGAATGCTCTAATATTGTGTATAAACTACGATCTACACCCATCGAGATCTCAAATACATGTGGCAAAACTTTTTCATCATTATCCATAACTTCAAATTTTTCCTTGCTCTTTTTTGCATGACTTGATAAATCATAATCTGATCTATAATTACACGCAACTAATTCTAACCAACCAATAGTCGTCTCTACTTCAAAATCAAATGCAATATCTGCATAGAATGCTTTTTCTTTATCATCAAGTTTTCTGAATCTACTTTTTTCCATATTAATTCCAGTTTTTTGATAAAATTCTGTAAGCAATGCAAGATAATATGCAACAAATTTGTTTGGTATAACACCTTGCTCAACTGCATCTTTACAAGTAAGTATCTGTATTTTATCTGTTAATTGGATACGAAGTGAGGTGTTTTCAATCTCGATAAATTTATCTAATTCATTTAGTTTTTGTGGATTACAAAAAACTTCTATCTCTGCCTGATAAAACTCTCTTAACCTCAAAAGACTCTGTCTTGGAGCGATCTCATTCCTGAAACTTTTTCCAATTTGTGCGATTCCTAATGGTAGCTTACCTCGCATTGTCTTGAAAAGTCTTGGAAAATCTACAAAAATTGATTGACATGTTTCTGGACGAAGATAAGCTTCTTCATCTTCAGGTCCAATACCAACCCTGAACATCATGTTGAATTTTTTAGTAGAATCAAACGCTCCCTTACATTTTGTACACACAATTTGTTTTTCTTGAATTATTTTATCAAAATCTTCCAGAGCAGCACTTTCTGGAACCTCCATATTGGTAACTTCTTGAATTAATTTATCTGCTCTGAACGTCAGTCCACATTTCTTACATTTTATAATTGGATCGGCAAAATTTCCTAGATGACCTGATGCATCAAACACTGATTTTGACATTATTTGTGATCCATCAATTTCTAACATTCTATCTCGTCTTACTAACTCTCGTCTCCATAATTCCAAGAACTTATTTTTTATACTAACGCCAGTTGGACCATATTCCCAAAATCCAGCTTTGGCATCTCCATACACTTCACAACTAGGAAAATAAAATCCTCTTTCAAGTGCAAGCTTCATAACGCTTTCGTAATTCATATCATTTCTACTAAATAATCATACCATAAATGCCTAATTAATTATGCAAGTTTCTTTGCCTGCTTAATATTCTCAAAGTCATCTCGTATCTCATCGATAGGTGTTTCTAATACAATTGGAATTTTATTATTATTCATAATTTTGATTATCTCTCCTAGACCCTCTTTCCCAATTTCTCCAAGACCTATGTGGTTATGTCTATCTCGATTTGAGTTTAATTCTCCCTTTGAATCATTTAAATGCAAAATCTTTAGATTTTTTATTCCAACTGTATCATCAAATTCTTTCATTGTCTTCTTTGCAGATGCCTTTGTTTTCAAATCATATCCTGCTACAAACGCATGACATGTGTCAAGACACACTCCAAACTTTTTTGGTGGCTTGCATTTAGAAAAGATCTCTGCGAGTTGTTTAAAATCAGAGCCAACAGAATTTTTCTGCCCCGCAGTGTTTTCTAACAAAATAATCACATCAGCTTTTGTCTTTGCAACTTGATTTAGTGCATCTGTTAATCTTCTTATTCCATTTTCTTCACCTGAACCCTTGTGACTTCCTAAATGTGTAACAAGATATGGAATGCCCAATTTGTCACATCTCTCAACTTCTTTAATCATAGACTTGATTGATTTCTGATAACCATCATCTTCTGGGGAAGAAAGATTAGGTAAATATGGCATGTGTGCACATACTGCCATTCTATCAATTTTTGATGATTCTAGTTTATCTTTGAATTTTTTTGCTTCTTCTGGTTCTAAATTTTTTGCGAACCAACTGCGTGGATTTCTTGTAAAGATTTGAAATGCGCTACATTCACGCTTGATTGCATTATCAACTGCCATATCAATAGATCCAGAAATTGACACATGAAGACCTATCTGCATAATGTACAAGAGACATATGATAATTTAAATCAGCGATCTGCAAGTGACCTAATTTATGTACTGAAATTTTTAAACTAAGTTAGTGAATTAGAACTATGGTTAATTTAGGAACTGATGAGATTGTAAAATATCCATTTCTAGCAGAGGCTGGAAAATATCTAAATGATAAAGGATTTTCGTTAGAACAGTTTGGAACTGATCCTGATCTGAAAAAAATAGTCGACATGGCATTTGAACGCATAAAAATATCAACAGAGGGAAAGATATACAGTTCTAACATACCACAAAGTGATTCGTCACTACCAATGGAAGTATTTTCATTTCTGATAGCAGTAATCCTGTTAAAATTAACAGGAATGAATACTCTAATTCGAAGATTTTCTCTCGCAGAAGCTAGACGCTCAGAACGATTTCTTGAAAAGGATCTTTCAAACTATAAAGACAAAACAAAAGAGCAAATGGCCTTAAAAATAATGCACGATCTTTTTTCAATAACAATTCAAAAACAAGGTGATGATTTTATTATTCCTGCATCAAACTATCTTAAACATTCAATTAACTTCTATGAACGTGAATGGAAGCTAGTTAATAGGAAAATGAATAACGGAAGTGTTTTTCTAACATCTCATGAAACAGTTAGACTAGTAAGAAAAGAAATTGATCTGTATATTTCATCGAAAATATATTCTGCAAGTACGCCTGAGATGATAGTTGGTTTTCAAGAATATGTTAACAAATTAAGAACTCTTGCAAAAAAGTTTGAAGTAAAGATTGTTGAATCATCAGAATATCCACCATGCATTAAACACGCAATAGAAATTCTAGAGAAGGGGGAGAACTTATCACACTCTGGAAGATTTATGCTTGGAACCTACTTGCTTGCCAAAGGCCAGCAAGTAGAACAAATTGCTCCATTATTCAAAAACGCACCTGATTATAACGAAAAAGTAACACTCTACCAACTAAACCATCTAGCAGGAAAGAGCAGTACAACACAATACACATGTCCATCATGTGAAAAACTAAAAACTCAGAATCTTTGTTTTGCAATTCCTGAATGTGATAATATTATCAACCCAATCCAATTTGGAAGAAAACGAGTTTAAATGAACGACAAAGACATTAAGTTGTTAGAAGAATCTTTCAAAAAATTTTATTTTGATCATTTCAAACTAATACACGTTCCAGAAAATCCTAATCAGAGAGAATTTGGATTTCAAAAATTTAATTCTGGCATGAGCAGACACATATCACTAAAAACAGATAAAGAATTACATCTTCTCTTAATGCAAAAAATACCCTCTGATATTTATTGTTCAAACGCATGTTATTCTTTTCCAAATTTACCTATGAATGAAAAGGACTGGAAAAACGCAGAATTAATTTTTGATATTGATGCAAAAGATCTTGGTGTTAAGAGCAGAGATACACATTCCTGCATTAAATGTACCGAATGTAATGAAATTGCATCATTACAACAATCATGTCCAAAATGTAATTCAAATAAACTGTCAAAAATTACTCTTTCGTGTAACGATTGTATTACATCTACAAAAACTCAAGTAAAAAAACTCAAGGAAATTCTAATTAATGATTTTGGAATCTCTTCAGACAGTATTCAGGTTTTCTTTTCTGGAAATGAAGGTTTTCACATATATGTAAATAATTCAGACTATCAAGAACTAGGTTCCAAGGAAAGGGCTGAGATTGTTGATTACATAATGTTTCGTGGTGTAATTCCAGAAACTTTTGGGTTTAAGAAATTTAATTCTGGTAAAACATCACTCCCAGAATTTGGGGAGTCTGGCTGGCGTGGAAGATTATCTAATGCAATATACGGTTCAAAGTCAAAGAGAACACAAGTAAGTAGGACAATAATTTCATCCGGATACGCAGCATTTCAAAAACAATTAGAAATGCTGAAAGATCAAATCGGTGTTAGAATTGATCCTAATGTCACAGTTGACATACATAGAATATTTAGACTTCCTGGATCTCTAAACAGTAAAAGTGGATTAGCTAAGATTATTGTGAATGATATTGATAAATTTGATCCATATGTTGATGCGTGTTTACTTGATTCAGATGATGTAGAAGTAGTTGCTAACTGTCCAATCCAATTTTCACTTAAGAACAAAAAATTTGGTCCTTATAATCACGAAACAATTTCAGTCCCCAAATACGCTGCTGTTTATATGATTTGTAAAGGTATAGCAAATCACACATAGGTTCATAATTAATATGAAATTGTTCTGATAAGGTATTTAATGCTCATGAGGCAATGTAAATTTAGTTTTGTATAGCGCAGAAAAACAAGATGGTAGTGCACCCCCACCTGATGCTGGAAAATTAATTAGGATTGGACTTGTTGCAATAATCGGAGTTGTATTTTTTGCACTAGCAGGAAATCAAGCTGTTATTCTATCAATGAATGTGACAGAGTTTGCTGACACATTTACCAAGCCTTTAATATTTTCATTGATTGGAGGAATAGTTTTAGCTGGAATCGCACTAATTCGTGTTAATGTAATAAAACGATCATCCATTTTTTGGTTCGCTATTAAAACAATAATTAATTTTATGAATAGAAACCCACAAGCAGAACCTAGCGATACCATTCCAAATTATAACGAATATAAAATTTCTGGAATCCAATTTGTAATTTGGCAGATTACTAAAGTTCTATTATTTGGTGCATTTTTTGCAAATCTAATGTTTGGTTTTGGTTTGTTATATCTAGTGGATGGAAACGATCTTGGTATTGAAAGCATTCAAGCAATTTTCTCATTACCATTTGTAACTCCACCAAACGATCCTTCATATGCCATGGATAATGTTACTCCGATGATTCCTTCATTACTGATTATAATACCACCAATACTGGCGGCTGTAGGTTTACGTCTGATCCTATACATTGGATTTCATTCCATTATCAAAGTAGTTACATCATACATTCATGATACAACTGACGGAAAGGCGCGTTATCTTAATTATCTATCAACCATCGAAGCAATAATTGGCATCGGCATAATTTGGGCTGGCTTTAACATGTTCTTTACAGATACAATTGACTATAACACAAGATATGCAATTGGTGGAACATTTGTAATTGGATTTGCATTAATTGCATTTTCAATTTTTGATAGAATGAGAGCTAGAGTTCTAACTCATATGTTTAAGCGGGATGTATACATACGCATTATCACCATTATAGCAATTGCATTAGTTGTAGGCATCGCGATGGGTGTTAACAACAGTGTGGCTGACGCAAAAAAAATCGAGTATCTAGGACCATACACAGCACAACAAATCGGAGTTAACAGATATCTTGGTGAATTAGACATGATTATTGAAAACACTCACGAAGTAGACATTCCAACGGTAAATCCAAACATGATTGATAATTATGTTAAAGACAATGATGATGTTTTAAGTAAAATTAGAGTTTGGGATTGGAATGCCGCTTTTGCAAAATTAAAGCCAGAGATTGGTCTTATTCCATATGTTGATTTTGAAGATAATGATATTCTAAGATTTAATGACAAATTATATTGGACAGCATCAATGAAACCAGTCTTACCATCCTCTGTCAGCCTTGAAAACCAATGGTATAACGAACATTTAGTTTACACTCATGTACCTGATGGATTTCTAACTCTCGAAGCAACTGACGGTCAAATTGTAGATAGTTCTGAATTGTTTGCTCAGAGAGCAATCTATTATGGTGAAGGTGGTCTATTAGACGAAACTTGGTCTGGTTATCCAGTTAATCGTGTAGAGAGTGCAGAATTAGCTGGTGCAAAATATGATGGACTTGGAGGTGTTGATGTTCCACCACCATTAAGCTGGATATTCGAAGCAAACTTTTTGCTTTCATATCCTGGTGAGTCGGTTCATATTATGCGATACAAGGATGTAAATGAAAGGATGCAAACATTGTATCCATACTTTTTGTACAATCTATTTGGAAAAGAATTAGACTCTTATCCCGTTACTGATGGAAAAAACACGTATTGGTTAGTACCACTGATTGTTGGATTTGACACAAGAGACATTCCATATACGGCAGGAAATCCATATCTAAGATTAGCTGGGTATGGATTGGTTGATACCTACAATGGTGATATTAGTTTAATCAAATATGGAGATGATTTCTTTTCAGAAATGATGATGAATCAGTATGCCGATGACATTATTGACCCTCCATCTTGGTTAGAGGAACAGATCAGATATCCAGAAGAACTGTTCAACTGGAAAACTGAGATGTATAATATCTATCACGTTACAGATGTAGAGACATTTATTCAGGCAAACGAGTTTTATGAAATTCCAAGAGGTCTGGATACATACTATGTTGAAGCTAAACCACCAGGATTTGAAGAAACAGAATTTATCGGTTTACTTTCACTCGAATTACGGGGTTCACAGGGAAGAAACTTGGCAGGATATATGGTAGTTGAAAATGATTTATCTAATCTCGGTAAAATGCAGTTCTATGAAGTTCCATTAGATTCTGAGACAAAACTGCTTGGACCAACATCAGTTCGTGAAGCATTAGATCGTGATCCTGACTTTGCCCAACTAAAAACACTCTTAAGAAATCCGAGAATTGGTGATAATATTCTTTATCGTGTAGGTGACCATGACACATACTTTATTCCTGTTTATACGGCAGGTGCAGGGGGTGTTGTAGCACAGCTAGGTACAATTGCTGCGGTTGGTGCAGGATTTACTGGAGAATATTATGTTGGTCTTGGAGCGACACAAGAAGAGGCATTTGAAGCTTATCTGCAGAAGCTATCTGGAATTATACCAACTTCAAGAAATGGTGATGGTGTAGTACAGTTAGATAAAGAGGAAAGAATTGAGAAGGTCTTGTCGATCTTTGAAGAAAAAGGACTTGTTATGATTAAACCAACATCCATACAGATCCCAATTTCATTCCTAGAAGGTGAGATTGTGTTCTACACAGAGTCTGATCTAGAAGATACTGAAATTATGATCTCTGACTTTGTTGAAAACATGGTGGTTAGTCCTAGAATAATGATGTGGGAAGATGAATCTGTAATCTACTTGGGTACTGTAAAAGTAGTTGAAGGTATAGCCGAATTGCATTATATCTCGATTCAGGTTGGAAAATAATCAACAGCCATGCTTCTAGTTGTTGATAATGGTTCCATATACACAGAACGTCTGATTGATTTTCTTTCCAAACAAAAAACAGAGTATGAAACACGCACTGTTGGTGAAACATCAGTTAGAGATTGGGCTGAGGCTTCTATTGAAAAACATCTACAGCAATTTGATTCATTTATTCTTACTGGAAGAAAAGAAAATAATCGTATAATGAACAAGGTGAATTCAGAGATCATAAAACATGCCATCTCTGAGAAAAATTCACTACTTGGAATATGTTATGGCGCTGAAATTCTAAACCAAACTCAAGGTGGCACAATCAGACCACACAGCAGTCGGGTTTTAGGAGAAGAGACGGTTGTTGTTGAAAAGAAAAATGAAATTTGCCATGATAAAATCAATGTATTTGAAAGTCATAGGTGGGAAATATCACAATTAGGAAAAGAACTTCATTGTTTAGCCAGTTCTAAATCATGCAAATATGAAATCATAAAACATGATAACCATGCCATTTTTGGCACACAGTTTCATCCTGAGATGAGTAAAGACGGTCAATTACTAATTGAATCTTTTTTGAAAATTATACATTGAAATATGCAACTGATTTTCACAAAAAAATGGTAAAAAAACTAGATTTGACAACAAACGATAAGGGAGAAATAACTTCACCAACATATGTTGAGATTGTTTCAAAAATTAATGAAATTATTGACAAGATCGAAAGTTAATAAAAAATGCGAGTGCGGGATTTGAACACGCGACCTCCAGCTTGGGAAGCTGACGTCATGCCGGGCTAGATTAACTCCGCATAAGGAATCATGTTCCTTAAATTAAATAAAAATAATCTATCAACTTATGAAGACTCGGAATTTAAGTCTAGTAATTATTCTTACCACCATTCTTATCACTCAAAACATGGTCTTCCACGACGCGTTTGCTTATGGAGGTGGAGGTGGAGGTGGAGGTGGAAGTGGAAGTGGAGGAATGAACCCTTTTGATGAACCAAAATCACCTTTTGAAATGTTCATTTACAATGATATGGTATTTGTATGTAATACATACAAAGATAAGATTCAGGTTTTTGATCTTGAAAACAATCTACTTTTAGAATTTGGTACAGAAGGTAAAGAAAATGGTCAGTTCAAAAGGCCACATGCTATTATAATTTCAGATAATAAAATTTACATAAGTGATGGTCGTAATGATAGAGTACAAATCTTTGATACAACCGGAAATTTTCTGAAAAGTTTCGTTATTCCTACTAACACTTTAGGAACAAACAAACCATATGACATTCAAATCTATAAAGATCAGATCTTTGTTTTAGATATTTCTCGTACAAAAATCAAAGTTCTTGATCTAGATGGTAACCTCATAAAAGAAATTGGTACATATGGGAGTTTAGATGGAGAATTAAAAAAGCCATTTGCGCTGAAAATATACGAAGACAAAATCTATGTTGCTGATACAGGTAATCAAAGAATTCAAATTTTTGATTTGAATGGTGAGTTTTTGCAAAAGATAGGCAAGTCTGGAGATCGAAATGGCGAATTTAGGTTGATAGATGACATTGAAGTTTATAATGGCAAAATCTATGCTTCAGACGTAAAACGAAAGAACATTCAAGAATTTGATTTGTCAGGAAATTTCATTAAAACATTAGATATCAAACTTCATCGTACTACTGGTGAGATACCACATTCGATTTTTGCATATGAAAATAAATTGTATGTTGCTGCAGACTATGCTTTTTCTCTTCAAATCATAGATGATCTTGAACCATATCTTCCAATAAATGAAACAAAACAGATTATCATTCCCGAATGGGTTAGAAACAACGCAGGATGGTGGGCAGCTGATCAAATTTCTGACAACGAATTCATGAAAGGAATTCAATTTTTGATCAACGAAGGAGTAATAATTATTCCATCAACTGAGCAACAAGCGGGTTCAGAATCTACAGATATTCCAGATTGGGTAAAAAATAACGCTGGGTGGTGGGCAGCTGATCAAATTGATGATCAGTCATTCATAAACGTAATACAATTTTTGATTCAAGCTGGTCTAATTCGAATAGTCTAGACGCGCTTTGTGTCAAACCTGTTTCAGAGCAGCATTATATACTTTAATCAATATTATTCATCATGGATGCAAAATGCCCAGAATGTGAGCAAGTAGCACAGACAGATGATGATTTAACCAAAGTTACGTGCCCACATTGTAATTTTGAATCTACATACGATGAATATATCGAGATAATGAAAGATCAAGCAATTAACATGGCAGGAGATTACATCCCTGACAGACCAGGTTTCTAGTCACCAGAAGTTTCCCTTATCTGAACAATCAAGATGTGAACCACACCTTGGACAGATCAAATGGCAAGCTTGAATATCCAACATTACTTCTTCACAACGTGGACACTGTGTCTTTTCTTTCACATGATCTTTACAAAAAAAAATAATAAAACATTTTTTGATAAATTATTTTGTCCAAAGGTTAATTAGTAGTTTGTATTTTTTTTAGATCCTTGGCAAATTTCAAACTAACAGTGTCTGACATTAAAGGAAAATCTATAATTAAAGAATTGAAAGATACAGAAGCCAATTCATTACTAGGATTACAAATTGGTAGTGAAACTGACGCTGCTATAGTAGGCCTACCAGGAAAATTAAAAATTACAGGAGGAAGTGACAAATCAGGCGTTCCTATGAGACAGGATTTTCATAGTCCTGCTAGAAAATATATCCTATTATCAAAAGGTGTTGGATTACAAGATACTGAAAAAGGATTAAGAAAAAGAAAGTTGGTTAGAGGCAATACAATATCTGATGAAATCTTTCAAGTCAATTGTAAATTAGATGGTGAAATAAAAACCGAAGAAGCACCAAAAGAAGCTGAAGCACCAAAAGAAGCTGAAGCACCAAAAGAAGCTGAAGCACCAAAAGAAGCTAAAGCACCAAAAGAAGCTAAAGCACCAAAAGAAGCTAAAGCACCAAAAGAAGCTAAAGCACCAAAAGAAAAAGTCAAAAAAGACTAAAGTACAATTCTAAAAAGGCATACCTTAACATAGCACAAATTTCAAATCTAGTAAATGCATTGGAAAGATTCTCTTCCTGATTGGTATGTAAAAAAATATGGTTATCAGCCTTGCGTGAATATTGGTACTGCGGGTCATGTAGATCATGGAAAGACTACATTAATTCAAGCATTAACAGGAAAATGGACAAGTGTTCATAGTCAAGAATTAAAACGAGGAATTACAATTCGGGTAGGATATTCAGATGCCGCATTTTACAAGTGCCCAGATTGTGAACCACCTGCGAATTATTCAACATCCCCAAAATGTCCCAATTGTAAGAAGGAAGGTGATCTAAGCAGGGTAGTTAGTTTTGTGGACAGTCCAGGACATGAAAGTTTGATGGCAAATATGTTATCTGGCTCTGCATTGATGGATGGAGCGATTTTACTTGTTGCCGCAAATGCAAAAGTCCCACAAGCTCAAAGCAAAGAACATCTATTAGCATTACAAACGCTTGGAATTACACAAATAGTTGTCGTACAGAATAAAATAGATCTTGTTTCATACCAAGACGCATTATCAAACTATTCTGATATTACAAAATTTGTTAAAGGCTCCAAGGCAGCAAAATCACCAATTATACCAGTTTCTGCACAATCTAATCTAAACTTGGATGCATTGATTTTTTCTATTGAAGAAACCATAAAGACGCCTGAAAGAGATCAATCTTCAGATTCAGTAATGCATGTTTTACGTTCATTTGACATTAACAGGCCTGGAACAACAATTAACGAAATGAGAGGTGGTGTAATAGGCGGCAGCCTAACACAAGGTGAATTTAAAATTGGTGATGAGATTGAAATTAAACCAGGAATATTAAACGAAAAGAAAAAAAACTATGAGCCAATCCATACAGAAATTGTTTCATTAGGAACAGGTGCAGGCATAGTTGATTCAGTTAAACCAGGCGGATTAGTTGCAATTGGAACAAAACTTGATCCATCTCTAACTAGAGGCGATTCATTTTTGGGATCAGTAATTGGCAAACCAGATTCTTTACCTGAAAATTCTGACACCGCAAAATTGAAAGTTAATCTATTTGATTCTGCAGTTGGTTCTGGCAAGGACGAAAAAATCATACCAATAAAAACAGGTGAGAGTTTACGAATTAATATTGGAACTGCGCCAATTCTTGGTAAAGTTACAAAATCTAATTCTGAAAACATTGAGTTGTCGCTTAGAAGACCTGCATGCCTATTTGATGGTGGAAATGTGGCTATTAGCAGAAGAATCTCTGACAGATGGAGATTGATTGGTGCTGGAATAGTTGGTTGAAGTAATTTCTGATACCAGTTTTTTAATGCATTTAGCTACACATAGAATTACAAATATAAATTCCATTGAGACTGAGATTGGAAGTCTTTCATTTATCGTACCTGAGATTGTAAAAAAGGAACTAGAGCATTTAGCAGAAGATCCTGATAAAAGCACTGCTGCGACACAAACTCTTGAACATATTAAAAATTTTAAAACAAACTCAATTACAGGCAAAACAGCTGATCTTGGAATTTTAGATTTTGTAGAAAAAAATGGTGGAATGGTAGCAACAATGGATAAAGAACTAAAAAGCAAGATCAAAGAAGTCGGCGGTTCTGTTTTATCAATTCATAACGATAAGATCGTTCTTGAAAACTAGCAAACTTTATTTTTAAAATAATTATTAGATGATACATGTCTGAATTCTCTATAATCTCTAATGATTTCAAAGATGGTGAAGAAATTCCTAAGGAATGTGGTTACAAACATGGAAATGTACAACCAGATATTGGATTCGGACATATTCCTAATGAAACTAAAACGGTAGCATTAATCATGGATGATCCTGATGCAATGGGTGCAGTAGGAAAAGTCTGGGTTCATTGGTTAGAATATCATGATGTGAATGACATTACTACCACAATCTCTGGCAAAACAGATTTTGGTGAAATTGGTTACGGTGGACCTGCCCCTCCAGATAAGCGTCATACGTATATCTTCAAAGCATATGCACTTGATGTAGAGTTAGATCTGAAGGAAGGTTATTCTAAACAAGAATTAGAGGATGCAATGAAAGATCATATTCTTGCCGAAGCAAAACTAACAGGAACTTTCGCACCATAAATCATACAAAAAGCCAAATACCATCACAATACCGTTGCTATATGTTATCAAACGCAAAATTATTTTCTGTTGGAAACTTTGATTTTAGGTTTCAGCACCTACTAATTATAGGAATTCTAGCAATATCTGTAACCACATCAGCATTAATACGTGCACAACCAGCAGATTTTGGTTTTGCACTACACGAATTTGATCCTTATTTTAATTATCGTGCCACACAATACATTGTTGATAATGGATTTGACGCATATCTTGAATGGAATGATGATATGTCTTGGCATCCATATGGAAGAGATGTTTCTGCTACATCACAAGTATCATTACACTACATAACTGCAATTTTCTATAATATTTTTGGTGGAAATTCACCACTTTTAGACTTTACAATACTTTTTCCTCTCATTATTGGTTCATTATCATCTGTTGTTATTTTTGCATTAGTACGAGTAATTGGTGGTACCACAGCTGGTCTATTAGCATCGTTGATGTTCGCCATTTCGTTACCTATCTTGATGAGAGGTTTAATTGGTTGGTACAAATCTGAGCCTCTTGGTTTATTTTTTGGTTTTATTGCAATCTATCTATTTTTATCAGCTATCAAAACTGACAAAGGCAAAATTTCATTTGTAAAATTAATTTTTGCAGGAATATTTTTATCGCTGGGTTTTTCATCTTGGGGCGGAATTCAGTTCTTTTTATTACCATTAGCCATTTTTATTATTGCATTACCATTTTTTAAAAAGAATAACAAGTTTCTATTTTGGGCAATTCCAACATTTTCGATTTCATTAGCACTGAGTACTATGTTTGGATTTGAGAGACCAGGAATGAATTTTATCCTTGGATCGTCAAAAGCTCTAACTGAAGGCTCGGTCATATCATATGGGGCTATACTTATTTTCTTGCCTGTAATCTTCATGATTTTAATATTAACTGTTCAGAAATTTAGTAGTTCAAGAACTAAAATTCGGAATTCTCTTATTGTTGTTGGTGTGTTTGTGGTTTCTGGCATATCAGTTCTTATTTCCTCCAGTCAATGGCACGGTGATACATTACCGACATTTAGGTATCTGAATGCAGTCAATCCATTTCTTGGTGGAGCAGATGCACTAACAATGTCAGTATCAGAACATCAACAAACAACCATAGAATTTTCATTTACGGTATTTTCGACATTCATAATATTTGGAATAATTGGAATATGGTTATTATTTTCTAATAGATCAAAAATATCGAAACTCGCAATACCAAATCATATGAAGGTGTTTGCATTAATTTTTGGAATAATAGCATTTTATGCTGGTTCTGCATTTGTTAGACTCGAATTATACGGCTCTATTGCTTTAATCATCCTCGGTTCAATAGGTTTAGCAATATTGCTGCGCCACATACTTGACAAACCAAATATTGCAATAAAATTAATTTTTTGTTTAGTAATCATTGGATTATTTATTGCACCTATGATTTTTCCAGAAAGAAATTGGGTAACACATTCATCCAACACACCGGCCGTTTTTAATGGCGCATCTCAGATTCCTACCGGTAACAATGATTGGATTGATGCAGGATTATGGTTACAAAACAACACACCTACCGATTCTGTAATTTTTGCATGGTGGGATTGGGGTTATTATATCCAAACACTTGGTGAAAGAACATCTTTGGCTGATGGTTCGACATTGATTCAGTGGCAAATTGAAAAAATAGCAAGAACTCTCATGTCTCCTTCAGATGATGCATGGGTAATTTTGAATACAGATCATCTCACAAATGTTTCAGAACATTATGTTGTGGTTCCAGAGGAGTATAAAGATGGGGTGGAACATTTACCACAAGAATTTCTTGAAACTAATCCCCAAAAAGCTAATTATGGAGAAATTGTTAAAGAAACATTTGTAGATATCACAGGATTAGAATCAGATTATATACTGATTTACCTTGCAGCACATAGGTATACTGTTGTAAATCAGGTAACGGGAAACGAAATTTATCTTTATGATCTAAGTGCCGGTGGAGATGAATCTAAAAAATATTGGTTTGCAAATATCGCAGGATTAAACCCAGCAGCATATGTAGCATCTGATGGTATAACACCAACACAAAATTTTGACAATAATACATTACTTGGAAAATTGATTCCGTTTACTATATTTGCCTATATTGATATAGATACATTAGAATATCATGAAAAATACAGGCCTGGTTTGACTGCACTTTATCTCAAAGATATTAAATTTACAGATCCTGATGGACCATTTGTACTAGAATATACATCTCCTAGTTTTCATGAGACAGGTGATGGATCTATGCTTGCAGTATTAATTTATAAAATAAATCATAATTTTATGCAATAAAAAACACTATTATTTTTTATTTAAAATTCTATATCTCATATATTTATCATCAGGAGAAAATTTTGCTGGATGAACACTAACGGTTTTTTCTTTACATGTATTACAACATTCTTTTAATGAATATTTGTTACATTTCACACATTTTCTTAACTGAAAACGCAATTATCCCTCACCAGTTTTTTTAGATTCTTCTCTAGAAAATTTGAATATACCATCAAGTTTTGATGAGTTTTTCTCAATTTTTTCGATAATAGGCTTCAACGTTTTTTCAGCAGTTTTAAAATCTTGGGCAACAACACTAAGTCGATACTTTGGTGCTCCTAAATACGATATCTCAATTTTATCATTTTGGTTTTCTTTTATTGCATCTAATAATATTTTTTTAATAATTTCGATACCATTTGATTTGTTACTAGTCATTTCTAATATTCCTCTAATTTCAACTGTTGGAAGTTTAATTTTTTTACTAATTTCTTCAATTGTATTTTTTATTTTCTCTGATACATCCAAATCATCGATTACATTGATACCTTTTGTTCCAATTTCAATAATAGCATCATAGACTGATTTGTATTTCGATAATAATTTTTCTTCTAATTCATCTATTTCTTCCGAAGATAGTTTTACTTTATCTTGAATATTTTTTAAAATACCTTGTTCTTTTTCAAACCGTTTAACATCTAATAATTTCTTTTTTCTTTGTTCTTTTGATATCTGTTTTAAAGAAAGATCAATTTCTGCCCTATTTGTCTGAATTTTTTTTACTAACAGAACTTTCTTATCTCCTTCTTTGACATATTTTGTTACTTTCCTGACCCAACCAGGAGCAATTTCTGACACATGCAAGAATCCTTGAATATTATCATATTCATCTAGTGTAACATATGCACCATGATCACCAGTTTTTTTTATTGTAGCAATAACAATTTCACCCACTTCAGGTAATTCCTGGATTTCTGTAGTCATTTGTTCAATGAATTTTTTTAGGTAATTTAACGTTGATGTTTAGAAATCAATCCCTTTTTTTGCTTTAATCCCCGATTGGAATGGATGTTTGATTTCTTTCATCTCAGTAACTAAATCTGCCAGTTTTAGAATTTCTTCTTTAGCGTGGTTCCCTGTTAAGACTAAATCTAGTTTTTTGGGCTTTAATTTGATTAAATCCACTACATTCTTTATGTTGATCAAACTAAGATTTACTGCGTAATTGATCTCATCTAAAATAATAAGATCATATTTCTCTGATAGAATTTTATCTTTACAAACCTTAATAGCTTCTTCGGCATATTTTTCATGATCCTCTTTAGGACTTGTATCATCCAGAATTCCTACAAATCCTTTACCTATTGCTACAAGCTCAAATTCAGGAGCAAGTTTTTTTGATGAATCCATCTCACCATAATGCCATGATCCTTTGATGAATTGTATCATACAGACTTTGTGTCCATAACCAACCGCTCTTAATGCCATACCTAACGCAGCGGTGGTTTTTCCCTTTCCACCACCTGTATAAACAATTACAAGTCCATCTTCACCCATAATTGAAATTCTTACATCATATACTAAAATGATTGTAAGCACACAAGTGAATCCATTTAAATAAAAAACTAATCAAGTAATTAAATTGACAATACCAAGATTAGTGATTGCTGGATCTACAAGTGGCGTTGGTAAGACATCTATTACAAGTGCCGTTATCTACGGTTTAAAAAAAAGAGGTTTTACTGTACAACCATTCAAGGTGGGACCTGATTACATAGACCCTAGCTACTTAAGCTCCATAGCGAATAACGAAACAAAAAATCTAGATGTTTGGTTAATGGGGAAAAAAGAACTTTTGAAAAGTTTTGTTAATAGTTCCACCTCTGACGTTTCAATTATTGAAGGTGTGATGGGATATTATGACGGATTTAGTGGAAAAACAAATTATGCAAGTACTCATCACGTTGCTACACTATTGAAATCTCCTGTAATTTTGATTTTAGACGCAAGTAAAACATCAAGATCAATTGCTGCAACTGCATTAGGATTTACTAAATTTCATAAAAATTCAAGAATTTCAGGTATTATTCTAAATAAAATTGGAAGTAAAAAGCATGAAATGTTATGCCGTCACGCACTTGAGAATCTAAAAATTCCAATAATAGGTGTAGTTCCTAAGATCACTAAGAATATTTTAGAGTCAAGGCATCTAGGATTAATTCCAGTTGTAGAACAAAAACAACTCCAGAGAAAAATCAAACAAGTTTCACAACAAATTTCCGATTATCTTGATTTTGAAAAACTAGTCAAAATTTGTAAAAATGTAGAACACATACCAAAAACAAAATTACAGAAATTCAAAAAATCAAATATTTCTATTGCAATAGCATTGGATAATTCATTTAATTTCTATTATCATGATAATATACAAGCACTAAGACGTGAGGGTGCAAAAATCAAATTCTTTAGCCCAATTTCAGACAAGAAAATTCCTAAGTGTGATTCTATATACATTGGTGGTGGATTTCCTGAAATTTTAGGCAGAAAGCTTAGCCAGAATCATTCAATGAAAAAATCTATCAGAGAAGCTGCAGAAGATGGTGTTCCAATATATGCAGAATGTGGTGGATTGATGTATCTTACTAATTCAATTAGTCATCAAAATCAAAAATACAAAATGATAGGTTTGTTTGATGCCGAAACTGAAATGACGAAAAAAATGACGTTAAATTATACAGAAGGTAAAATCAACTCGAACTGTTTAATCTCTACTCCAAGTAAATTTCATGCACATGAATTTCATTATTCAAAGATAACGAATATTCCAAAAGATGCAAAATTTCTTTATGATCTTAAGATTGGTGAGGGAATTTCTTCAAAAAAAGATGGTTTTTCAGAGTATAATGTGGTTGCATCTTACAGTCATCTTTATTTTGATAGTGCAAAATTTGCATCGAATATAATTAAAAACTCAAAAATCTAATTTCCCTATCTTAGTAATTTGTAAAGTGCATTCACAATTGCTGATGCACAGGGACTTCCACCTTTACGACCTTGATTTGTAATAAATGGGATATCCATTCTTGATAATTCATCCTTTGACTCAACCGCTGAAACAAAGCCTACTGGAATTCCAATCACTAATGCAGGTTTTGTAATTCCTTCTCGAATCATCTCCATTACCTCAAGTAAGGCAGTAGGAGCGTTTCCTACGACTACAATTCCACTATTCATGTCTTCTTTTGCTATACGCATGGACATCTGTGCTCTAGTCTTTCCTGCTTCTTTAGCCGCTTCCATTATAGATGGTTCCGAAATATTACAAATGACATTATTCCCAAAATCTTTTGGATTTTGTTTATTCAAGAGTCCAATTATTCCATTGACATCTACAACAATACTAGATCCATTTTTCAGTGCTTCTAATCCATTTTTAATGGCATCTTTATGAAAAATTATTTTATTATCTCTTGCAAAATCAAAATCAGCTGTAGAATGTATAATACGTCTAACTATTGGCCACTCTTGTTCATTATATGAATGAGAGCCAATCTCATTTTCAATGATCTGCATACTTTCATCCTCAATTGATTGACCTTTCCTAGTTTGCATTTTCTACTTCCTTTGCTCTTTCAATAATTAAATCGATCATTTTTTCATCAGTACCAAGATGTTTTGTAATACAAACTGTTTTTAGATTTGACTTTTCGAGTGCAGGATTCAAATCATTATTTATGTCAGTTTTGACGTGTGCCCCCTCATGTAGAAAATAAAACACTATTACTAGAACTTCTGGAGTATTTTTTTGGCAGCTTTCAATACCCTGTTCAATGTTTGGCTCTTCAATTTCCAAGTAGCATCGATCTACATTTTTGTAAGTACTTCTTAGACTATCTACAATATAATCAATGGAGATTCCCGAATTCGGATCCTTACTACCATGACCAATTATTAGAACATCTACTTTATCTTTTGAGACTGATATTTGATTTTCCGCTAATGCTGAAACTATTCTATTGTCAACTAATTCAACCAACGTTTTGTGCATTGTCATTGGTTTTGATACAAGAAATCTGATTTTCGTATCCTTTTGATATTTCATTGCATCAGCAACAGCAATCTTTACTTTTCTTCCTGGATATAGGAAATATGGTACAATTGTCATCTCATCCACATCTTTTTTCAAACATTTTTCCATTCCGTCTTCAATAAATGGAGGAACAACTTCAAGAAAACAAAATTCTGTAAAATCATAGTTTCCTCTCTGTTTGACTTTTTCACAAATGATTTCTAATTCTTCTTCTGCTTCTCTTTCCCTGCTACCCCTATCAATTATCATTAATCCACGCTTCAATTTTGTATCCTCGCAATTGCTATGGTCAAATTTGGTGGAAATTTTTGTTTTTCAACAATTAATTCTCCACTAGATGATTTTAACGCAGCAGCCTCTGAAACACTTGATGTTCCTTCAAATGCCTGAACAGTTTTTGAAGGATTTGGTGTAGTAATATCTGCTAACACTTCTCTATCAATATACTCTATTGGAATATCCATCTCTTTACCCAACTCAATCAATCCCTCCACATCTTTCTCTTTCTTTATGGATACAAATCTAGCTATGGATTTACTACTAAGGTGAAATTTTTCTAGACTGGATAAAAGCCCATCTTTTATGGTGTCTTTTGAAGTGTCCCAATGTAATCCTACACCAACTACTAGCGTTTGTGGTCTATAGACAACCGCATTTTCTAAGATTTCATCGTTAAATATCTGATCTGAAATTATCAGAAATCCCTTTGAACCAGAATTTTTCAATCCCTCAAAATTTTCATATTTGGAAACATTATTTGGAAGTTCTTTTTTCCACCAATCTTTTTCACCCGAATCCTGAAAAACTCCAATTTTTTCCTTATTTACCATAAATGCACTTACTTTAGTTACCGTAGTATCATCATCAATTTTCCACCCAAACTCTTTTCCAACCAAATCAACTGGAATTGTTTTGTTAACATCAGCTGCAGTTGTAATTACAGGAGTAGCATTAATTTTCTCTGCGATATTATTTGATAATTCATTTGCTCCACCTAGATGACCAGATAAGACACTAATTACAAACTGTGCTTTGTCATCAATTACAATTACAGCTGGATCTGTTTTTTTATCCTTTATATGAGGTGCAATTAATCTAATCACCGCACCAAGTGAGAAAAGGCAAATCAATGCATTATTTGATTGGAACAAATCTACAATTTTTATAGAAGTTGAATCGTCATACCAATTAATCATTTCATTATTATCAGAAAATTTTGATGGTGCAAAGATCTGCCAATCTGGAAATAAGTTCTTTAATGATAAACCCATTTTAACACCATTTTTTGTTATGGCAAGTACAGAGATTCTTTCCATATGAAAAATTTGTCTTGTTTAATTAAATTCCTTACGTTTGCTCATATTTAGATAATATAGTGCCATCAAAATCAAAGAGAATAACTTCTACAGGTATATTTTCTTCAGAATGGTTTCTCATCTGTAGGCACGCTTCTTTTGAAATTTCATCAAAAAATCCATCTACCTTATCTTCCATGATAATTTCTTGTACATTTCTTGCTGTATTTGCATTTTTAATTTTTTCAATAGTCTTATCATCTGCATTACATCTTTTTGCAATCTCTGAAAGAAATTTCATATCGACTTTGGATCCTTTTACATGAGTTTGTTTCACACCAGCAGCCATCTTTGCTAATTTCCCAATAAATCCTGCAACATATGCTTTTTTTAGTTCTTTTTTTGCACACTGCTGAATTGTATACCCAGAAAAATCTCCCATTTGAATAAACGAATGATCTGGTAATTCAATAATTTCTCTTGCAAAATCTTCACTTCGTCCACCAGTTGTTAAGAAAACAACATCATCATTCATGGATCGTACAACATCAATTTGTTGTCTTATTGCTGCCGCAAACGATGCAGTTGAATAAGGAATAACTATTCCACTAGTACCAAGAATTGAGATTCCATCCATAATTCCTAAACGTGGATTATCAGTTTTTACAGCAAGTTCTTTTCCTTTAGGAACTGAGATAATTATCTTTATTCCATTTTGTTTCAATATCCGCTCACCAACTTCTTGAACATTTTCTAAAATCATTTTTTTTGGAGTTGGATTTATTGCTGCAGTACCAACTTCTAATCCCAACCCAGGTTTTGTTACTCTACCAACTCCGATTCCACCATCTATCTCAACAGAACCAATATCATCTGTTAATGAAAGTTCAACAAAAATTTCAGCGCCATGTGTAACATCAGGATCATCTCCACCATCTTTTATAACAGAACATTTAGCATGATTTTTTGAAAACCCACAACTGTTAATTTTAATTTTAATTTTATCTCGTTTTGGCAAAAGTACATCAACATCATTGACACACTTTTGTTCAATGATTGCTAGTAATGCAGCCTTTGATGATGCGGTTGCACATGTTCCAGTAGTAAAACCTGTACGAAGTTTTTTGTTTGATTTATCCGATAGATCCACGTTGCAATTTTTCTCTTTTATGTAATAACTTTTGTTAGAGCTGTAAAATTTCAAAAATTATTATCCAAATTGCCACCAGAGTTAATCCTCCATAAAGAATGAAATGGGTTGATTTCTGAGATATTGGTTTCTCTGTGTTATGTGCTTCATTATTCAAGTCACCACCAAATTCACGACTAGCTTTTGTAAAACTTTCAAAATTAAACCTCATATCGTCTCCCATTTTTTGACCCTGATATCTCCAAAAATCAGAGTGTGCTTGTTCTGCACTTCTATCCTGCTTTTTGAAATCATTTTTACGTTTGGTTTTTAGAAATTGATATGCTTCTGAGATTTCCTTGAATTTCTTCCCATCATTAAATTCCATATTTCTATCTGGATGATATTTTAATGATAATTTTCTGTATGCCTGTTTGATTTCTTTTGGTGTCGAATTACCACTCACGTCTAAAATCTGATAACATTTATCTAGATTTAGCATACTCATACCAAACTAAATTTGATATGTTTAAAATTAAATGTTATAGTACTGTTTCATGGGTAATTCTTTGAAAAGAACTATTGGTATTTCTGGCTCCACTGGGTTCATTGGCAAGAATCTGAGAAGTTATTTTGATAAAAAAAATATATCCTATATTAGAATCTCAAGAACAACATTTCAAAGAAAAAACCCCCCTCTACTCTCAAAATGTTTTTGCTTTGTGCATTTAATTGGTATAGGCGCTGAAACTAGTGAAAAAAATTTTCAAGAAATAAATGTCGAACTTGCCAAAAGGGCTGTTGAGATATGTAAACAATCTAAGATTAAAAAAATTATTTATTTTAGTGGACTTGGAGTCTCGAAAGATTCAAAATCAGATTATTTTATTTCAAAATTTAATGCAGAACAGGTTATGATCAAATCAGGATTAGACTATACAATATTCAGACCATCATATATTATCGGCCAAGATGATTATCTTACTACTAATATTCAAAAACAAATTAAACAAAAGAAAGTTTTGATTCCAGGTTCAGGCAAATACATCATACAGCCTATTTCAATTAATGATGTCTGTAAGATTCTTCATCTTGCCTCAAATTCAAAAATTTTCTCTAAAAAAATTATTGATCTTGTTGGACCAGAAAAAATTCAATTCAAACAATTTTTAGAGAATTCTGTCTCTGAGTATAATGTAACCATAGAAAAAATTTCTGTGAAAAAGGCATACTCCAATGCATTATCTGATCAAAAATTTGCATATGGGAATGAAGATCTAAATATCTTATTAGGAAATTTTCAAGGAAATTATAAAAGACTACAAAAATTATCAGGGATTAAATTTACAAAAATTAAAAGTATCTAGATCTCTGCTTCCTTTTTTAACTCATCAGCCTTGTTCGTCTCTTCCCATCTAAATTCAGGTTCATTTCTTCCAAAATGACCATAAGCTGCTGTTTTTTGATAGATTGGTTTTTTCAAATCAAGTTGTTTAACAATTTCTGCAGGTCGCATATCAAAATGTTTGTTAACTAAATCTTCAATGCTGTTTTCTGATATTTTGTTCGTACCAAATGTATTTACCATTAGTGAAACTGGTTTTGCAACTCCTATTGCATATGCAACCTGTACCTCGCATCTATCAGCTAATCCTGCAGCAACAATATTTTTTGCAACATATCTACACATGTAGCAAGCGGATCTATCTACTTTTGATGGATCTTTTCCGGAAAAAGCTCCACCACCGTGTCTACCCATTCCACCATACGTATCTACTATTATCTTTCTTCCAGTTAATCCTGCATCACCATGTGGTCCTCCTATCTCAAATTTTCCTGTAGGATTAACATGTATTTTGATTCTATCATTCCAAAGTTCACCACAAACTGGTTTTATTACATGCTCGGTGATTTGTTCAGTTATTTCTTCATGTGAAACATCAGGAGAATGTTGTGTAGAAATTACTATTGCTTCTAGTTGTTTAGGTTTATCATTTTCGTATCTAACTGAAACTTGTGATTTACCATCTGGTCTAACCCATGTTAATTCACCAGTTTTTCTTACATCAGTTAATTTTTTGGTTAATTTGTGAGCTAGAAGTATTGGCAATGGCATTAATTCCTCCGTTTCATTTGTTGCATATCCAAACATCAAACCTTGATCACCAGCGCCTTGTTCTTTACCATCATTAGCTGTCACTCCTTGTGAAATATCTGGACTTTGTGTATCTAATTTTACCATAATTTCACATGAATCTGAATCAAATTTTAATGCAGGATCATTATATCCAATTTCAGCAATTGTCTTTCTGATTACTTGTTCTATGTCAAAATTTGCTTTTGATGTAACTTCTCCCGCAATTCCAACAAAACCAGTTGTTGTCATAGTCTCAACTGCAACTCTCGAATCAGCATCACCTCTTAGAAATTCATCTAAGATTGCATCAGAAATTTTATCACAAACTTTGTCAGGATGACCCTCTGTTACTGATTCTGAAGTAAAAAGATAATTCTTTATCATAATTATTCAAAAAATTAGATCTCGTCTTCTAATTTTATGAAAAGGACGTTGTTTCCTCTGAGAATAACTCTACCAAACTTTCCTACAGTTTTTCCATCATTAAGCTCTTCTGCATCAGTCATGATCAAATTCATGTAGGAATCAACATTTTTCATTTTTCCCTTGTATTCTGTTTCATTTTTCAATCTAACAATAACTGTTTTTTTAACACTTTTTTGTAAAGTTGATAACGGTCTTTTAGCTGTTGTTTGTGACAATAATTTTACACTTATACGAATCGACTTTTTTGAGAATATAAAGTCTTGCTTGAAAAGTCAAGTGATCATTTAATTTTTAATAGTTTTAATGTAATTATAATGATCACACCTGAACTAAAAAAGTTAGATGAGATACTTGTTAATGGAATTAGTAGTGGAACAATTACCGACATTTTTGGTTTCAGAGGTACAGGAAAAACCCACATGGTCTTACAAATCTCGTTAAATCTACTAAAAAATGGAAAAAATGTTTTGTTTGTAGATACTACTGGTGGATTTAGACCAGAAAGACTTCTTGAAATTGTAAAAAATAGAAGCTTAGATGATTCATTGCTAAACAGATTACAAATTGCAAGAGTTACAAATACTAAAGAGCAGATTGAATTGATCAAAAAAATCAAAAAAATTGATAGTATTTCACTGTTAATAGTTGATAATGTAGCAGATTTATTCTCATTTGAATATTCAAAAATTGAACAGTTCAATCTTCAGCAACAAAAATTTATGAATTACATGCATGATTTGGCTGAATTAGCAATTCAGAGGAAAATTCCTATTATCATTACTAATCAACTTATGAAAGCTGATAATATTGAATATGAAAAGATGAATCACTCAATAAGCAATTACACTCATCAAAAAATTAAACTTGAGAAACAAAAAGATCATTTTAAAGGAGTTGTATCAGCCCCATATTCTGAAAAAACTCAATTTTTTTATAAAATTGAAAAAATAGGACTGGTTGAAAGATCTTAATTTAATTAATCTTTAATTCTAATTTACTACATGGCAGATATTTTTGATTCCATTCCAATAATTACAGTAGTATTAATTGCAGTAGGTCTTGCAGGCGTAATGGTTTATGAGCGAACTAGAAGTAGACAAGAAAAAAAATCAAGTGATTGACACTTCATTAATTGCTAAATTCAATTCATTAGGTTTTAAGAAACTTACTGAAATACAAAAACAAGCAATTCCAGAGATTCTTGAACAAAAAAATTCTTTAATTATTGCACCAACAGGTTCTGGAAAAACAGAATGCTCAGTAATTCCTATTTTCTCCCAAATTAAGAAATCAAAGATTCAAGGTAAGATCAAAATGTTATACATTACACCATTACGTGCATTAAATCGAGATGTCTTTAGACGAATTATTACCTATGGTGAAATTGAAGGTCTGGATATTAAAATTAGACATGGTGATACAACACCAACAAATAGAAAAAAAATTAGCAATTCACCTCCAGACGTACTAATCACAACTCCTGAAACATTAGTAATTTTACTATCTCAAGGAAAATATCTTTCTGCATTATCTGAATTAGAACATGTTATAATAGATGAACTTCACGAACTCTTACCAAGTGAACGTGGTTCCCAACTGTCGATCAGTTTGGAAAGATTACAATTTAATTCTAATAAAGAGATTCAACGAATTGGTTTATCAGCAACAATAGGTAATATTACTGAAGCAGCCAAGTTTCTGGTTGGAAATAATAGAAAATATGAGATAATGCATGATAAATCAATACGTAATTATGATGTTGATATAAAATTTGTCGCTGGTGGCATTAACGAGGTTGTTGATGGAATTATTTACTATGTTAAAGAAATGAAGATTCATTCACCAGTACTTTTATTCGCTAATTCCCGTGGCGAGTCAGAGACACTTGCTTCAGTGTTAAAAGAAAGAACCAATATGAGGATAGATTTGCATCATGGTTCACTTTCCAGACAGGTAAGAGAAGAAACTGAAACTATTCTCCGTGATGGTATACCCGGTATTGTAGTATGTACCTCATCACTTGAACTTGGATTAGATATTGGTTCTATCGATTTAGTTATTCATTATGGTTCACCAAGACAAGTTTCCAAATTTATGCAGAGAATTGGTCGAAGCAAACACAATAGAGATTCATCTGCGAAAGGATTAATCATTACAAATAATGCAGATGATGAATTTGAGACGCATGCAATAATACAAAGAATTGAAGAATCTTCAATTGAAGAACAAAAAATTCATGAGCTTCCACTTGATGTCCTTGCACACCATTTAGTTGGAATGACCAAGCAATTAGGTGATGTATCTGTAGATACTGGATTTAAGATTATAAAACAGGCTTATCCATTTAGAAATTTAACGATAGAAGAATTTTTGAATGTTTTAGATGCACTTTATTCACAACGTCTCATATCTATTGATAAAGAACATGTGTCTTTTTGGGATTCAAAAGGAGGATCATTTAGATATCATTTTGAAAACCTTTCAACTATTCCTGATATTTTAAAATATAGAGTAGTTGATATAACTAGCAAAAAATGGCTTGGTACTCTTGATTCAGTTTTTGTTGGTAGTGTTGAGCAAGGAGATATTTTTGTTTTACGTGGTTCGCAGTGGAGTATACTTAACATTGATAAGAAATTATTAAAGGTAAACGTTGAACCTGTTGCAGGAAAGAGCAAACTTCCACATTGGGAGGGTAAAAACATACCTGTTGATTTTATAACAGCAAATAAAGTTGGTCAATTTAGAACACAAGTAAAAAATGGCCTGGCAAAATTTTCAAACAAAATAATCTCAGAGTTAAATTTTGATATAATTCCAGATGAAAAAACGATTGTTGTTGAATCAAAACGTACTGAAGAGGAGATTGTTTTGCATGCTTGTTTCGGTACAAAAATTAATTCAACAATAGCAAAATTACTGGGATCATTATTAGAATCTACATTAGGTTCTATTGTTAGAACAAAATCTGATGCTTATCGTATCAGTCTATCGTCTCCAAAAAGAATTTCAGAGAAGCATCTGATTGATGAATTAACAAGCCAAATTGATATTTATGATATAATGTCAATAGCACTCCAGAATACTATTAATTTGGATTGGGCAACTTGGTGTGTTGCAAAACAATTTAATGTTGTTCAGCGTGGAGCAAGATTTTCGAAGCAAGAGGCCAACTGGATCTATAAGCGATTTGAAGGCGAGCCATTAGTAAAAGAAGCACTTAGAGAACTATTTCACGATAATTTTGATCTGTTAGGCACAGAATTTATCTTAGAGAAAATAAGGAATAAAGAAATTAGTGTTGTATGGATAGATACTGAAAACTTCTCAGCACTCGCTGAACCAATTTTAGATAACACCACTAAGAGTTTTCCATCACCTGTAAATATTGCTCCAGCAATATTAGATCTGGTAAAAAAACGACTGGCCAAAACCCAACATAGACTTGTTTGTGCTAGATGTGGAATTTGGCAAAAACTCACAACTCCGGAAGATATACCAAATACGCTTAGATGCAAGTATTGTAAGGGTCGACAGATTACAGCCACATATTTCTCAGATTTAGAGTTACAAAAAATTATTCAAAAGAATCACCGTGGGAAAAAACTTTCTCAAGAGGAGGCATATAAATACAAAAGAGCCTGGAAAATTTCTTCTTTATTAGAGAATTTTGGAAAAACCGCATTAACCGTTTTATCTGGATATGGTGTAGGTGCAGATACTGCAGCAAGAATTCTACGAAACATGACAGACGATGAAAATCTATGTAAGCAGATCATGACGGCTGAGAAGCAATATGCACTTACTAGAGGATTTTGGGACGATTAGTTTTTCTTAATAATTTTTGAATATGATGTCAACACAAGTTCAACTCTTCCTTCTAGACCTGGTTTTGCATTAACTCCTAAAACTGTAATAATGTCACCTAGGGTGAAGTTACTTAACAAATCTGCTTGTTTTCTCCACGCTTTAATCCAAATCTGAGCACTATCATCTTCAACGAACATTTCAGATAAGGAAATTGTTTCTCCATTCTTTGTTTGTATTTCCCGTCTTTCAGGCGCTTTTAGAATTATTGCTTCAACACAATGTCCACTACCTTCTTTAATTTCAGAAATTTTTGTTCTAAGTTCAGAAATATTTGGAAGTGTATCGTCATCAATTTTTCTCACAAACGAATCGTGATCGATTTTAATTATGTTTCCAAAAATCTTAGATGGCATACATTCTAGTATACTGTTAAGATCAAACGAACCAATAGATCCAGAAACATCATTTATCTGAATCATTTTTTTAGATTTATCAATTCCTAACGCAGTAATTTCACCAGAATCTAATTTTACAACAGATAATAGTCGAACAATAACTGGTTCTATCTCTTGTTTACCTTCAATTTCTATAATTGTAGCGTCATTTCCATGTATTTCTAGTCCTTGATTTCCTATTTTTGTTCTAACACCATATAGCTTGACATCAGCATTTGGTAAAACCATTTTTGGTAAAATTGATTCGTCTTTACCCCATAGAACAACATTAACTGACTTGTCATTTTCTCCACTTAATCTGAACTTTAATGCTGTTGAAGGCTGACCTTTTGAATTAGTAAATTCTAATAAATTTATTACTCCACTAATTTTTCCTGTAACTACAAGGTCTTTCTGTGCTTCTTTTATTTTGCTTGCATCAATTGTAATCGAATTTATTAATGGAATATTACTGTTAGATTTTTTTGGCTCAATTGTTCCACCTGAACCAATGTTAATTGTTGGCGCGCCAGTTAGATCTGATTTTACGTATGCCTTGATTATTTTAACAAGATCTCCGGGTTTAAGATTTTCAATGTCGGGTAAAGTTGCTTTTTCATCCCATAACTTCACACTTACCACAGAATTAGAATCGTAGACGGTCATGGTTCTAAGGAAGAATGGAGTTCCATCTTTCTTGATAAACTGTTTTGCTGGTGACATGTTCAAAACTCGACTTTCTAATGTAACTTCTTTTGCACCAACAAAGAGATCTTTCAATTCTATCTCTGTCTTTGGTGAGTCTTCTAATGAAACACCTAGATCTGATGCTACTAAAAACAATGCACCTTGATCTGTTAGATAGCCAGATCCGATCTTGTCCTTTTTTTCTTTGATTCTTTCTTCAATAACTGATCGTGATAATTCAGGAATTTTTTCCAATAATTTAGATAATAGTTCTTCAAAATCTGACAATTTATTGATATGAAAACAAGATTACTAATAAAATTATGTCTATCCGATATTTTTTTAAAAAAGTATAGCCCGGCCCAGACTCGAACTGGGGTCAAAGGCTCCAAGGGCCCCTATGCTTGCCGCTACACTACCGGGCTGCTTAACAAAAAATGTTCTATTACCCCTATAATATTATTTTATAACGATTTGATTGTTTTCAAAAGAACTTGGTAAGGATCTTCAAACGATACTAGAACTTTTTCTGCATTTTCCTTCGACCTTTCCCTTTTATTCTGAACGTTATTAAGCGATAGAAAAATTTCTTTTGCTATTTTTTCGGGATTATCACTTCTAACAATTATTTTCTTTTTAACCAAAAAATCTTCTATTCTATTAGGTACCGCATTAAGTGAAATGGTTGGAATTCCTAATAATCCTGCTTCTGCAGTCATAGTTCCACCCGAACCAACAAAGCAATCTGCATTTTCCAAATACGTTATTGCCTTTACTGGTTTTGAATAGAGTGAAATTTTTGTTCCAAATAGTTTCTTTAGCTCATTTGTTTGATCTTTGTATCTAGATAAAACAATTTTATGTGCATTTGGAAATTTTTCAATAATTTTTTGAACTATTTTTACTGTTTTACTTTTCTTGCTAATATATGCAGCCTCTGTTTCTTCAGGCCGAATTATGATGGTATTACTATAATCATCATGTTTGCCACTTTCTCTTGTAATTCTATCAGAATGTGTTGCTCTATAATTTTTAATGATAACTCCTGCGTCAATTGCTTTGTATTTTATAATATTCTTCTGGGCAATTCCAAATTCAGCAAAATCTTGTTTTGGAATAATCCATGGTGTTAATAATTTTGTTACATATGGAAGTGATAATCTCATCACTGCTTTGGCATGAGGTGAATCAGAGAATGCTATATGTGGAATTCCTAGACCAAATGCAACTCTAGATGCTTCAGGCGAGCAAAAACTAATCAATAAATCTGGAATCCATCTTTCAATTTTTTTTGTTAATAATTTACTTCTTTCTAAACTTGCTAACAATTTACTTGAATTATCACCTCCACCATGTTTTCCTATCAAAACAGGGTTAATTGAACCAAATTTTGTAATACCGTTTACCTGTTCATACTTTCTAGATGTACATAGAATTTTGTGATGTTTTCTAAGTTTTTGAATGAAATATTCAAAAAATAAGTATTGTTTTGGTGTTAGAATGTCAAACCAGATCTTCAAGTATTACCACTTCATACACAACTGCAATAAGTATTTCTTAGTCTTGATACTAGCACAAGTGGTTCATAATGAATACAAAAGTTGTAATTTTTGGTTTAAGCACTGAAGGATATGATTTAGCATGCAAAATTGCATTAAATGGAGGAGATGTTCAAATCATTGATGAATCAACACCATCTGCGATTACAATAAAACCTGACATTGCAAAGACATATCCTAACGTTCAAGCATTAAAAGACGATGAACCTTTACTATCAATGATACCTATCGATATAGCAGTTTCAAAAGCACAATTTCTTTTTTTTGCTCCTAAAATTAGAAAAACTGGGCATGACATTAAAACGGAATTAAATTCTAAATTCAAAACTGCAACATCAAATATCAAAAAAGGATCCAGTGTAGTTTACTGTCTTGGGACTGGTTTTGGCGGAAATTCTGAAAATATTTCCTTATTAGAACATGTAACAGGATACAAATCAGGTAAAACTATTTCTTATTTTTACTATCCCTTGACTAAACAACCGAATAAACCAATAATTGGCTCGCATGATGGGAAAACTGATGAAAAATTAATCAGTTTATTAGCACTTGAAAAGAAAACTAAGTGTGTAGCAATAACAACATCAGAGCACCTACACGCAATTAATATTTTAAAACGTTTTTCAAATATAACTTGCATTCTTGAGATATGTAAATTCACAAAGGACGAAAAAACAAAATCTGAATTAGTATCAAATGAAATTAGTGAAATTTATTTGGATGACATGATTGATAATCTATTTGATTTACGCTCATTAGGTAATTCATTTGAGGGTGGAACTTCATTGACATATTTGATTAATGGAAGTTTAAAAGGTGTAGATGGATATATAAAAAAATTAATCGATGAAATACGATTGGTTCTCAAGAAAAATGAATTAAAAGCTAGCAGAACTAAAATTCTACTTTTATGGTCTTTAGATACATATGAAATGAAAGGAGAGAAGCATGAAAAACTTCAAGAACTTGAATCAAAATTAAAAGATTACATTGGTGATGTTGAATCAATTCAAGATCCATTAAATATTTTTCAAAATGATAAGAAAGTTATCATAGTTGCTTGTTCACAGTCAGATTACGATTCTATTTCTAAAAATAAAAATGATGATGAATTTATTGTAATAAAAGCAAACCCATTGTGTGAGGTTTATACATAAAATAATATTATCAAGATTTAGGATTAAAGTAAATGACAGAAGAAGACAATAACCACGAATTAGATACTGATGATATCTCCAATGATGAATCTGAAAACATAGAGAACCCATCTAAAGCAGAAATCGAAGAAGCTTTGAGTGACAAAGAAAAGTTGTTCCTCTGTGAAGATAAATTACAGAGAGCATTAGCTGATTACCAGAATCTTGATCGACGTAATAACACTGAAGCTTCTCAAAAAATTTTACAAAGAACAAATCAATTGATGTTGAGTTTCATTGGAATTTATGAAGATTTTCTTCGTGCTAAAGATGCGCTTGTAAGTGATGATATCAATACAGAAGGTTTAGACGCTGTGATAAAAAACATGGAAAATCTTCTCTCTGAAAATAATATAAAACAGATTGAGGCAATAGGAGAAATTTTTGATCCGAAACTTCACGAAGCAGTTTCTATAGTAGAAGATAATTCGCTAGATGAAGGCACAATAACACAAGAGGTGGCAAAGGGATATATTTCCTTTCAAGAAGTTATAAAACCATCAAAAGTAATTGTATCAAAAAAAATTGAAAAGGAGTAATGAAATATGAGCGAAAAAATTATAGGAATTGATCTGGGAACTAGTAATTCTGCCGCTGCAGTGATACAGGGTGGTAAACCAACCCTAATTCCAGCAGCTGAAGGAAATACAATAGCTGGTAAAGCATTCCCATCAATTGTAGCTTTTGATAAAGATAGTAATTTGTTAGTTGGTGAAACAGCTAGAAGGCAGGCAGTTACTAACCCAGATAATACAATTAGAGAAGCAAAAAGAAAGATGGGAACAGATTTCATGTATAAGATTCAAGGCAAAGATTACAAACCTCAGCAGATTTCAGCTTTTATTCTTCAGAAAATCAAACGTGATGCAGAGGCGTTTACTGGTGATACTATTAGTAAAGCAGTAATCACAGTTCCTGCTTATTTTAATGATAATCAGAGGCAGGCAACCAAGGATGCAGGCACAATTGCAGGATTGGAAGTAGTTAGAATAATTAATGAACCAACTGCCGCATCATTGTCATTTGGTTTAGATAAAAACAAAGAGGATATGAAAATTCTTGTATTTGATTTTGGTGGAGGAACACTAGATGTAACAATTATGGAAATGGGTGGAGGTGTTTTCGAAGTAATGAGTACCTCTGGCGATACACAACTTGGAGGATCTGATATGGACAAAGCAATAATTGATTATGTTGTTGATGAATTTAGGAAAAAGGAAGGAGTAGATCTTTCAAATGATAGCACTGCAATGACTAGAATCAAAGAAGGTGGTGAAAAAGCAAAAATCGAATTATCAACAGTAATGGAAACTGAAATCAATTTACCATTTATAGCACAAGATTCTTCCGGTTCCAAAAACTTGGAAGTTAAACTAACAAGAGCGAAGCTAGACGATCTAGTAAATCCAATCGTTCAAAGATGTAAATCATCAATTGATAAAGCAATAGAAGATGCAAAAATTCCAAAAACAGATATAACAAAAATTGTTCTAGTTGGAGGACCAACAAGGATGCCAATTGTAAGAAAGTTTGTTAGTGATACAGTTGGAAAAGAAGCAGAATCTGGAGTTGACCCTATGGAAGCTGTGGCATTTGGTGCAGCAGTTCAGGCTGGTATCATTGCTGGAGATGTTACAAATGATATAGTATTACTAGACGTAACACCATTAACTTTAGGAATTGAAACACTTGGTGGAGTTAGAGAACCAATTATAGAAAGAAACACAACAATTCCTACCTCAAAAGATAAAACATTTACCACTGCTGCAGATAGCCAAACTGCAGTTACAATTAATGTAGTTCAAGGTGAGAGACCAATGGTATCTGATAATGTATCACTAGGAAGTTTTAATCTAACTGAAATCCCACCTGCACCTAGAGGAGTTCCACAGATTAATGTTAAATTTGACATTGATGCAAATGGAATAATTAATGTTACTGCCAAAGATCTTGGAACAGGAAAAGATGCAAAAATTACAATAGAATCTTCTTCCAAAATGTCTGAAGAAGACGTCGAAAAAATGAAAACTGATGCAGAAAAATTTGCCGAAGAAGATAAAAAGAAAAAGGAAGAAGTGGACATAAAAAACGAGGCTGAAAGTTTTATCTATACTACTGAAAAACTTGTGAATCAGGATCTAAAGGACAAAATACCTCAAGAAAAGGGAATTAAGATTACAGATGCGATCAAAGATCTAAAAGAATCATTAACACAAAGCAGTGACCAAATAAAATCAAAATTAGAGGCATTAAAAACAATAGTTAATGAGGTAACAACTGAACTTTACAAGAATGCAACGCCACCACCTGGAGCAGAACAACAGACAGATCAGGGTCAAGAGAATTCAGGTAATCAATCTACAGACGATGAAAAACCTGATTCAGAAACCAATCATGAAGAAAAAGCAGAATCAGATTCTGAACAAAAACCAGAAAACTCCTAAATTAGTTAATTTAGATACCCAATCAAAATAAATGAGATATACATGAGTGCAAAACGCGATTATTATGAAGTTATAGGAGTTTCAAAGTCAGCATCCGCTGATGAAATAAAATCACAGTATAGAAAATTAGCCTTAAAATTTCATCCTGACAGGAACAAATCAAAAGACGCTCAAGAGCACTTCAAGGAAATATCAGAGGCATATGCTGTATTATCAGATTCAGGAAAACGGCAGCTTTATGATCAACATGGTCATGCTGGTGTTGATGGACAGTATTCAACAGAAGATATTTTCAGAGGAGCAGGTGGAAACTTTAATGATATTTTTAATGACTTATTTGGTGGTCAAGGAAGAAGAAGCTCTGGCGGATTTGAATCAATTTTTGAGAATTTATTTGGTGGTGGTGGATTTGGAAATTTTGGAAGGCAGCGTGGTTCTGACATGTTGTATGAAACATCTGTCACACTCGAAGATGTATTACACGGAAAACAAATTGAGCTTGATTTACAAAAACATGTAGATTGTCCTGATTGCAGTGGAACAGGATGTCAGCCAGGTTCTTCAAAATCAAGATGCAATGATTGTAAGGGTCAAGGACAAATGCGAGTTGGCCGAAAAATGGGTTTTTCTACATTTGTAACCGTTCAGCCATGTAGAAAATGTCGTGGTGAAGGGGAAATTATTGAAAAACCATGTGGAAAATGTGATAGAGGAAAAGTTCAAGGAACAAAACATCTTTCATTCCAACTCCCACCAGGAATTGATAATGGAGATTATGTGATGCATGGAGAGGGTGAATCAATTCCTAATGGTCAAAATGGTGATCTTGTAGTTCGCGTTAGAGTAGAAGAACATTCCCAATTCAGGAGAGATGAAATTGATATTTACTGTGATGCAACCATTTCAATGGTTGATGCAACATTAGGGACTGAAATTCAAGTTCCTACTCTTGAAAGTATGGAAAAAATGAAGATTGATTCTGGAACCCAACCTAATTCTATTTTAAAGCTTAAAGGTAAAGGTCTACCTAGACAAAATTCAAATAGACGTGGTGATCAGTACATTCGCGTTGTAGTTGAAGTGCCAAAAAAAATATCAAAAGAGCAGAAAAACATCTTGCGTGAATTTGAGGAATCAGATTAGTCTTTCTCTTCCGAATCTCGAATAATGAGATCATGTCCTTCTCGAATATAAGACGCATAAACAAGTTTTACAATTTCACCGATTTTTACTTCCGAAAAATATTTTTGGTTATATACACCTATGATTTTCTTCATATCCTCCGAATACACTTCCCAAAATGGCATTATTCTTAGATTTATAGACCATAATTTCAATTTTTCCTAATAACGAACTTATTCTAGAAATCCAAAATAGTTTTGCGGGGGTTGCCTAGCCTGGTCAACGGCGTAAGGTTCAGATCCTTATCTCTTAGGAGTTCGTGGGTTCGAATCCCACTTCCCGCACGTAAAATCATCGAATTTTGTTAGGAACAACTTTAAAACATTGTAGTTTTGATTATCTGCATGGCAAAAGTAACTAGAGTCAGCGGTAGAGGCACAACCCGTAGAAAAACAGATACCACCAAAAAATCAAACTTTTCTGGAGATTCCTATAGAGAATACCAAGAAGCAAAAAAGAAAGCGGCTGGTAAAAGAACAATATCTACTGGTAGAGGAACTGGAAGAAGAAAACTAACTGCAGCTCCTAAGAAAGCATCTGCTAAAGGCAGAACACGAGTAACTGGTAGAGGAACTGGAACAAGAAAAGGCTCGAAATAGCCATCTTACCAAACAACTAGTAGAACGCTAGTTTTTTTCCTATTTTATTATAGCTTGGATCTTTGTTTTTAGAAGCTGATTCACTAAACTACCAGAGGTTCTTCCTCTCACCTGTTTCATCACTAAACCCATTATAGAACTCATTGAATGCATACCATCCTTTTTGATTTCATCATAGTTTTGCTCTATAATTTTATCTAGAATTTTTTCCAGCTCATCTTGACTCAATTGAGTAATCGAAGCTTTTTCAACTGCATCTAAAGCAGTTGTTGCTTTTCCTGACATTA
>Ga0315338_1001092_pt1 | contig 39566 bp, 34 predicted proteins | sample ASW8metaG_FD_204518 | JGI IMG/M metagenome (GOLD analysis project Ga0315338, IMG submission 204518) | Ammonia-oxidizing marine archaeal communities from Monterey Bay, California, United States - ASW #8 | ecosystem: Environmental > Aquatic > Marine > Coastal | place: USA: California | collected... | reverse complement strand
GTGAGCGATATCGTAATGAACGTGCGCCTGATCCTGGCGAAGGACGCTATGCCCGACTCGGGCACTACGGCGCATAAGATCGCCGATGCCAACGGCGACACCTACGTCAATATCGGCGACGTGATACAGCAGGTGAATATGATCCTCGAAATACCGCCTGTTGCCAAGCCTGTAGCTTCCACGTCCGGTCCCATTGCAATAAGTCTGGGAGATGCCCGCATAGGTCCCGATGGAAGACAGCTGATGCCGGTAGTCATCGAGGGTGCCGGCATGATATCGGGCCTGCAGGTGACGTTCACCTACGACCCTGCCACCGTGGTGATCGGCGGGCCCGTACAGACCGGTGACGGTCTTATCTGGCAGCATCACGCCGCCGACGGCGTGTACAGGCTGGCAGGATACAGCATGGTGCCGGGAACGGGACTCAGTGTCTCCTCGGGCCCTGCCTTCTGGCTGCCTGTAACGGTCACGGGAGAGGACGGCAGTTCCCTGACCCTTACCGAAGTCCTCATGGCGGGCTCCGCGGCGAACATTATACCAGTTACACTGGGCACTGCCACGGCTGCGGTAAACAGGTTAGCAGCCCTGCCGACCGCGTTCAGCCTGTCAAACGCCACACCCAACCCGTTCAACCCGTCTACCACCATCGCCTACGAGGTGCCGGAGCAGGTCCACATCACGCTGACTATCTACAACTTACTGGGACAGAAGGTTATACGGCTGGTAGATCAGGTGCAGGCAGCAGGACGCTATGAGGCGGTATGGAACGGCACCAACCTCACGGGCGCCGGCGTGGCCAGCGGCATATACCTTTACCGCATCACCAGCGGCAGTGGATATACCGAGACTAAACGGATGACGCTGTTGAAATAATTAGAGATAAAAGGCGAAGCCGTTAGATCGGATTCAGAATCGTTCTCAATCAACAATCAGTCGAAGCCATTTTGTTAGGGAATAGGAATTTGAAATACGAGGAATTAGCGGAGTTCATTGAGAATAGAATGAGGATGTCCCACGTGTACCAGCCGGTGATGCTCATCTCACTGTTGGAAAACGGTGGGGTATCCCACGAGGAAGAGATTGCGAGAGGTCTGTTGGCAGAAGATCGCAGCCAGATTGAGTATTATACAAGAATCACAAACAATATGGTTGGTAGGGTCCTACGGAATCACGAGATAGTCCACAGAGACAGGGATAGCAAAGAATATAGTTTGGTTGGATTCGAGGCTCTCACCGAGGAGCAGGTACAGAGTTTAATCGAACTGTGCAAAGAACGCTTACTCGCCTTCACAGAAAGTCGTGGAAATAGAATATTCGAACACCGGCGAAAGTCATCCGGCTACATTTCTGGCGGGATAAGATTTGAAATACTTAAGCGAGCGAAATCTCGCTGTGAGCTCTGCGGCATCTCTTAAAATATAAAAGCATTGGAAGTTGACCACATCGTGCCACGCAGTCAGGGTGGCACGGACGATGCAAGCAATCTTCAGGCACTGTGCTACAGCTGTAACGCTATGAAACGAGACCGTGATAGCACGGATTTCAGGGAAGTAAGTAAATCATATGAAGACAGGCAGGTGGGCTGCCTTTTCTGCGAAATTCCTAACAGGCGTATCATAGTGCAGAATGAGTTGGCTTACGCTATCAGGGATGGTTTCCCTGTCACCAACTTGCACACACTTATTATACCGAAAAGACATATCGCCACCTATTTCGATTTATACCAGCCGGAAATCAATGCTTGCAACCAGCTCATGTCTGAAGCAAAAGATGAAATTGAAGCGAATGACAAATCTGTTTCGGGCTTCAATGTAGGGATAAACAGTGGTTCAAGCGCCGGTCAGACTGTGTTTCATTGCCACATACATTTCATTCCGAGAAGAGAAGGCGATGTTGACAATCCCCGCGGAGGTGTTAGGCACCTTATTCCGAATAAAGGATTTTACGTAGATGATGATTCGGAGAGTAAAATCTGAATAGGATTCTTTTTGGCATCTGTTCGCTGGTCTGCATTTTAATCACTCCTTCCTTCAAGAATCCGATGTCAGGCAACGGTGAGCAAGGCAGCGCCGGGGTGGCCAGCGGCATATACCTGTACCGCATCACCAGCGGCAGCGGGTATACCGAGACTAAACGGATGACGCTGCTGAAGTAGGGAACAAATGGTGGCTGTCAGGCGACCGGCCTTACGATTACCGGGAACAGGGATCGCCAGCAGCCGATGGTCGTTGTGGAATTCGACACGTAGATATAATCAGGGGTTTCCCGTGGCTCCACGCGCGCAGGAGAGGTTAGCATAATGCCCAGACCGAGCAAATTGACAAAGACAGCACAGGACACGCTACGTGCAGCACTCGAGGCCGGTAACACCAGGGCCGCAGCAGCACAGGCCGCAGGGATTGCACCGGACACGCTACGCACATGGATGCGACAGGGAGAGCAGCAGGCAACGGGCCGACACAGAACCCTTGCAAGGACCGTAGAGCAAGCAGAAGCCCAGGCAGAGAGCGAAGCCGTCGCAGAGATACGAGCAGCCTGGAAGCGCGGAGAATGGCGCGCCGCCGCCTGGTGGTTAGAACGCAGGCGCCCGGAAACGTACCGGGAGCAAAAGGACCCGGCCGGCAGCGCAGCAGCAGATGAAACAACCATTCGAATAATTTATGCGGATGACGCGGAGGTGGCGCAGGATGTGAAACCCTGGACGCGCAGCAATAACGGAGGCACACACCATGACAACCGACGAACGCTTTGAAGCGCTGGAGAAGGCCGTGCGCAGGCAGCGCATTACTATCACCGCCCTGGTCCTCGTGGCCATGGCGGCCGCGTGGTGATCTTCAACACCGCAGGAGATACCCAGGCCGCACTCGTAGTGGACGAAGACGGCGGTCTCCTGGGTATCTACAACGCCGCAGGGAATACACAGGTCGGTCTCGGAGTGCTTGAAAACGGTGGCTTCCTGAGTATCTACAACAAGACCGGTGAAGAGGTGGTGCAGCTTTTTGCCGACGAATACGGCAACGGGTATGTGGGGGCATTCGACCGCAAGGGCAAGGGGCGGACCTTGCAGCCGGGGAATTGAAGTAGCCGAACAACAACGGAGGCACACATGGCGAACGACGAACGCATTGATATTTTTCTGACCGCAGCCTTCCCGAAGACCATAGACGGCCTGGTTGCTTTCATCGACGATCTGAAGGCCAGCGGTCGCATTGAAACCCTGGCCGACCTGCGCAAAGAGCTGGTTAACATTTCAAAAACATATCGGAAAACCGTATACAGCCAATGACTTACGTAAAATAATGAAAAAAAACTTACAAGAAACTTTACAAAACATACCTCGGTATATATATTTCATGGCATAGCTTCCCGACACAACAACACACCGGAGACGCACACCATGAAGAAGACCGTGGCATATACGCGAGTTTCAACAGACGGACAAGTAGACGGCGCAGGCCTCGACACGCAGCAAGAGCGGATCGAGGCCTTTTGTGTTTCGCAGGGTTGGCACCTGGACGAAATATTTGAAGATCCCGGCTACAGCGGCGCGATGATGGACCGGCCGGGCCTGGGCGCATTGCTGGAAGCGGTCGACGCCGGGGATATAGAGCGTGTGGTGGTTTACCGGCTGGATCGCCTGTCAAGGCGCCTGCTGCACCTTAAGATGATGGTCGACGACGACCTGGCGCCCGCCGGCGTTTCTATCGCGTCGGTTACCGAGCCGATCGACACCGCGACACCTGCTGGCCGCCTGTTCTTCAATATGCTTGGATCGTTCGCGGAGTTCGAGCGCGAGGTGATCTTTGAACGCCTGGACGCCGGACGCCGCACAAGGGCGCAGCAGGGGAAAAAAGCTGCGGGCGCACTGCCTTTCGGATATAAACACATCGACTCGGCCGGGACGGTTGGGCCGGATCCGAAAACCACCGAAACTGTTCCGCACATTTTCCGGACGTATCTCAAGGTCGGTTCCCTGGGCAAGTTGAAGGCTGCGCTTGACACCGCCGGCATCCACAACGAACGCGGCAAAGAATTTTCCCGCCAGGCGCTGCTTTATATGCTGAAGAACCGGTTCTACATCGGCATTGCGCAATACGGCGACATCGAAGCCGGCGGGGCGCACCAGGCGATTGTAAGCCAGCAGCTATTTAGAAAGGTCGGAAAGGCCCTGAACGCCGGAAACAAGCGCAGGAAAGCGGCATAGGGGGAAAAACACGGGTGAAGCCCCTGTTTGTCGATGTTTGACAGTTTTACGCCCCCCCCGTAAAACACTAATCACATGCACTAAACATAATCGCATCTTTTTTTCACAGTGATACGGGGTGTTTTAACGCGGCACCATGTCATATCTGAATCGGAAACTTGTCAAAGGCAAAATATATAACGAGATCCGGCACGGCCAGGACCTGGTTTATACCGTCCCGGCCGCCAGGCGCGCGGCGATCGAGGCCGAGCTGGCGCTGGTCAATGCATTCTTACGGGCGCACACCTGGCCGGAGCAGTACGAAGGCAATATAAAGAGTTCCCGTGCCGGCATCTGGCTTGCCTGTAACGACCACGGCTTGTTCATTCAAAATTTAGTTACGCCGAAGCCCTGGCCGCATCGGTTTCCTCATCAAGCGCTGCAGGCCCGCGAACGATCGGACACCCGGAAACGGGATCGGGCGAAGGCCCTGTATGCCAAGGCTGCGGACATCGAAAACGATCCGGCCAGGGCGTTCGAGTTAAATGTCAAGGCAGACGAAATTGTTGGGAAAGGCTTCCGGCTTTCAGACGATAAAATGTGGACCACAACGGATTATTTCACATACAGGACACCGGACGGACCGCGCAAGATCCGGGCGCCGGCGTCGATCAACAAACAGCTTGCAACACACGAGATCCTGCTGGCCGCCCTGGGCGCGCCGACGTGTGTTTTTCTTGAGTGTGTGCGGAAATCACCGGATGGGCGGTTGTTACTCCGTTATACACCGGACCTGCTACAGCCCGACGGGCAGGGCGTGTAGAATCTCAAATGTAGTCAAAGTTACTTCCGGGTTACTTCCGGCGGTTGACAAGTTCGGGGTTCGATCTATATATTTTTGGATGTATGAAAAAGAAACGCCGACATCTGGCAAAAGAAGGTCGGCGCTTCAAAAACTGTTCGGTTTTATTGTCACCGGCTGTAGACCGGTCATGGGACTTAATATATCACCGCCGTTCTGGTTTGTCAAGTTCGACGGTGTGGTCCCGGCATCGGCCGCCGCCGCGTGACAACCACGCGGCGTTTTCTGTTTGTGCCGGGGGGCGTCCTGCCGCGTGGGCGTCCTTCGGCATTATTCGCGAGAGCCAGGTTTGAAAAGCAATTGGAATAGGAAATGGCCTCGAAATGATGAGCTCGGAATTAGATGTAACAGGTGGGCATAGACAACTATGGGCCGATTAAAAACCCCCGATGAAGTAGCTGAGAAACTACAGATTACGCGGTCTAAACTAATGGAGTATGCACGGTGTGGTTTAATCCATAGCGTACGTATCGGGCGGGATGTACGTTTTAAAAAAAGTGCGATAAAAAACTACATCAAAAAAGGGGGTTCGCTGTGCCCATCAGGTCAAGGGGAGACAGGTTTCAGATTGACGTCAGCTACAGGACGAAACGGAATAGGGCACAGTTCAAAGGGACGAAAGAACAAGCCAGACAGTTCGAGTCTCTCTTATATGCCCGCCTCAGAGATGAATACGAAGGAATAAGCAGTATTAAGCCCATTACGCTATGGGATTTTTGCGAGATGTACGGACGCCACGAAGTTGCCAGCAAAGCGACGGGAACGTGGATGAATCACGGCTACCACATGCAGTCTATATACATCCCCTATTTCGGGAAAGACACAATGCTACACATGTTATCTACGCCGGATATGGAACGATTCAAGGCCCATCGGCTCCAACAGGTGAAGCCTTCTACGGTTAACCGGGATATCATGGAGCTAAATGCTTTGTTCGAAGCGGCCCGTAAGTGGGGGCATGTGAAAATTAACCCCGTGAAGAACGTCACTCGGCTGAAGATCCCGAAATCGGCGCCGAAGTTTTATACGATAGATGAAATAGCTTCGATTTTCGATGCTGCCAAATCATCGAAAGACGGCCAACTGCACCTCCTTATTGTTATCGGTATCTATACGGGCCTTCGAATAAACGAAATGATTCGTCTGACGTGGAGTGACTGCGACATGGCAAGGCGCGTGATAAACGTCGCCCCAGGCAAAACATATGTGGGGCGTGTCGTACCGATGCATGCGGAAGTACATGAAGCCCTGCGTGCATCCCCTCGTCATTTCGGCGAGGATCGTATCTTCTGGACCGTGTCGATAAAATGGGGTGATAATACATTCAGGAAGCGTTGGGGTCGCTTTCAAGAGAAACATGGCATAAAAAAGCTACGGATTCACGATCTGCGCCACACGTTTGCCTCTCAGCTTGCGATGGCGGGTGAGGATCTTTATACGGTAGCACAGTTGATGGGCCATAAAGATGTGAAGATGACACAGGTGTACGCGCACCTGTCACCGGAGCATAATGCGGCCGCTATTTCAAGGCTTGATTTCAGACGTCACGTCACGAGCGCGTCACATGATGGTGACGGAGTGGCTGAAAACACCTGATTTTGTTAGAGAAAAGTATTATCGCAACTAATTAAATTGAAATTCCGTCCAGAAACCGCCAGAGCGCAGCAATCGTTTTTCTTTGGTAATGGCGTTTTCGGTATTTGTCCACTCCAGATTGAGACCGCCACGTACATGGCGGCTGAATTGATAATCCGTCCGGAAGGAAATACCGATCTGCTTTTGCCCGTTGCTGGGTTTGAAGGAGTTGCCGTCGCGAGAGATAAGGGTCTGTGCTGAACTGCGGGAGACCTGAAGGCGTGTGGTTAAATTCCCGTTCAATCGGTGACCAAAGAATTGAAACCCTGAATTGAATCGATAATCGAAAGCAAGGTTCAGGGTCCTGTTCTGGCGTTTCTGATCTGTAGCGCTGAGTCCGAGCCGGCTCACTTCATCATAGGTCTCGTAGTTTCCCCGCAGGCCCAGTCCTATGGCCCAATCCAGAGTGACGCCAATCAGGGGCGACAGACTGGTTGAGGTCGTCTTGGTTTCGGCTGTCCCCACCAGGTTGGTGTTTGCGGCTAGATTCAGGTTGGTCTGCCGATCCACCCGCCGCGCATATCCGCTGGAAAGGTCGATACGTCGAAAAAGCCGGCCCAGGCCACCCATTCTACGCACATTTGGACTCCATCGGATGGATGTTTGCGGCCATGTTAGAGATCTCTGCTCTATGTTGGTATTTGTAGATCGTGTATTTGATGAGCGCCAATCAGGCCGGAATGTAAAACTCAGATCCGAAATAAGTTTGAACCCCGTATCCACATCAAAGGTGACCGATTCCGTTTCCCGGTTCTGCTGAATGGTAATCACCTGGGCGCCGCCGGTGGTATCTGCAGCGATGGCCTGGAATCTGGGTGTATTGCTGAAACCCAGTTGATAGCCAAATTGGGGCCGACTCTTGATATTGAACAGATTCTGATTCTCGTCCGTGGTGAAATTCATATTGATCGGATTCAGGATACCGAAAAAAGCGCGGACGCCGCGCGCCAGTTTGCGGCTGACGCCTTCAGGGTCATCACCCGACGGGCGGCTCGGACTTCCGAAAGCACTCGAAAGCATCCGGTCGATATTCAGATTGGTTCGGATGGTGCGGCGATTACTGAAGTTGATGGTCCTGTCATCGGGCGAGGTGCCGGTGATCTGCAATTGCGGGTTCCTGTTTTCCGAATAATTCGTAGTAAACGAATAAGAAGGACGTAACCAGGAGGCCAAGTCCGGACGATAATCGATGCCGAATGTCTGGCGATAGCTGGTCTCCGGACCAAAATTCAGGTCCTTCAGATTAATCGTTGAGTCTGCCTTCATATCATTTGTAATAGCCAGTGAATAATCCAGCGTAACGGCTTTGAATGGATTCATTCTAACGCGTAGATTCCGATTCATATTTCGTATAAAACGGTTCTGACGGGTATTGTTGTACTGTCTGTTCACCCCGGTCTGTTTCTGGCGGTCAATCCGCGCATCCATAATAAATTGCGTGGGTAAGGGGTTAAATCCCGTGCCTGATATGAATTTGGGCAAATGCGTCCATCGAAGAATCGGTATCCGGGGTTGTGACCGGGGTGTGAGATCCATGGTCACTGCCGCCTGATAGTTCCCTGTCGTGTCTTCTCTGGTCACAGTGCGGCTTACCCTGCTTGAGGCCGAAAAATTGATTCGTGTCCGTTCGAGGGTCCATGCGACTAGAGGGTTTTCCGATCCGGACCGTTTGGAATAGGCAATGGAAAACTGGCGTTGTAGAGTTTCTGTTCGTTGTTCCTGCCGTTGATCCGACCTGAGCAACACAATATCGGACCCCACCTGCAGGCGCGGCAGCCGGAGATCCTTGCGCCATCGTATGCGGACGGGCATCGCATAGCCCCAATTATCAGGTAAAAACTTCTCGAGTTGCAGATTCGTGTTCAAATCGATGAGGGTGGACGTGTTGCCTGCCTCCGGCTGGCCGATTTGCCGGTAATGACTGCCGACCTGCTGAAAAGTGCCTCGTAACATGGCGAAGTCGGCGAAATCCGCATCGATGGATACCCGACCCGCCAGACCGCGGTCTCGTCTGACATCGCTGGCCCGCAACTCATCCAGCCAGATCTCCCCTTTATCCAGTGGATAGATATTTGGATTGTACACGCCCACGGTCATCTGCCGAATACGGGACAGAGACGGCGTACCCTGTACACGATATTGCCGGTTGTTATCCAACTCGGTGATGGCCTGCTTGCGGTCTTGAGACGTTCCTGCTGTAATGGTCACGATCCGGTCTGCTCCATCGGCCAACTTAATAGTAAATGTCGTATCGTCGAATGTGCCCTCGAGACGAGCGAACTCAGTTTCACGCTTCAGCACGGTCAGATCATTGAAAACGATGTTGAGGTTGTTTTGACTGTCCCAACCCGGCCGCACACGCATCCTGTATTCATAATAGTCGGAATTCCCGTTGCCGAATCGAATAAAAAATTCAGGCAATTGATCTTCGGTCAGGTTTTCCGATCCGTAAACGAACATGCGCAGATCGTTGTACAGGGTATAATCCTGTTCATTAAAAAACGTCCGGAATGCTTGAGCGCTATGCCCGGGTTGTAAGTTTGTATAATTCAATACCAATGCCTGTTCTCTATTCTGTACGCCGGTCACTCGATCGAATTCGACAATGGCGCCCGGCGGAGAAACATAATCACCCGGGTTGTCGAAGGTATTTTTTACCGACACCTCGAAGGTTTCCTGATTGGCGATAAGTTGATCCGAGGGGATGATGTTGCCCACTGAGTCCACGATGGAGCCCCTGGTATCTTCCTGCCATTTGTTACCGACGATTTGAATAGAAGCGATGCGAAGTCTGGTGGGCTGATCTACATTCGTTACCCATAGACGAACCATTTCGATTAACGCAAAACTGGGGGTGCCTATCTGGTTGATAAAGGTTGAATTCAATGCATTCGTCTCTAACGGAATACGATACATACGCCAGCTTTGGGCGTCTCCCCAGTTGGTCTTATCCCGATCCCCACCCACTACCAGAGATGTATCGGCATGATCCGGGCTGAGATGGATCCCAAATTGAAAATAAGCATTTTGAGTGTCGATAAACCCGGAATTATTGATGTCTTCCGTATTGGGCCGGCGCCCCTGGTCCGGATCGTTGACGTTGTCTTCAGGACCGTTGATATGGTTGTAATCAATCTGATCAAACTGTAAATTCTGACCCGGACTATAATCGAAGAAAAAGTTGTCTCTGTGGGGATCGGGGTTGGCTACCGGATCGAACGGCACGGCCGCCAGCGTCGTCGGATCAAAGCCGATTTCCTGGTCGTCCGTCAAGCCATCCACACCGATATCTTCCCCCTGGTCGATCAAGTTGTTACCGAATCCATCCGTACGATCATCCTCCGTATCAAACTGGTTATTGCCATTGACATCTTCACTGATGGATCCTAAATCAAGATGGAGTTCGCCCTGGGCGCCGTTGACCCATATCTCGATAAATTTACTACGCGTTTGATCGATATTAGCGCCAACCATTGGTCGCATGACCCCGGCCCACCGGTTCTGTAACGCTGATGGGTCGATCTTACTCCATTCATTGATGAAGGGTGTGTCTATATTAATCCCGCCCCACCGCAGGTCGGGTAGGGTCGGATCATATTCCATGGTAAGCACATGCTGAACCTGATCTCGAAAGGTGACCTCCCGCGTAGGGTAGATTTCCCGCACATCGACCTGCTCAATCGGATTATACCAGATCAACCGGCCACGCTGATTATGTTGGCGTCCATCGGGCGGGCTGGCAGGCACCCAACCGCTGCGGCGGACCCCGAGGTCCGTTTCTTCCTTACTGCCTTCAAAATCGTCTATAAATCCATCCCCTCTGGTATTCGGATTGGGTATACTTTGTGCCAGCTCGGCGGAAATATTCAGAGACGACTCGGCATCACCCCGGTTTACAAACGGAATCAGATTGATAAAGGAAGTCATGAACTGAGGCTTGAACGTCAGCCGGGCATCGAAATCCCACATGAGAAAACGCCCTACTTCCCTTCCGATGCGGGATTTCTGATCCAGAGATTTATCGGACCGGTAGAGGACCGTGCCGCGCACCCAGGACCGGTCATTCACCTCATACCGCCCCTGGAACCCCATCAAAGTGTTGGAGGCCGGTTGAAAAAACGGGGCGAACTGATACTGCACGGTGACATCCGCATTGGGGTTGAGGGCTTCCTGATTAAGGAATCGGATCTGGCCTACTTCATGCAGCAGGATATAATCGACACCCTGTTGCAGGGCCCGCCCATTAAGACGGACGACCTCACTGCCTTCTATGATGTTGGTCCGGCCCAATGAATATTGTGCCAGTCGGTTTTTGTATTCGACTTCCATATAGTATTTGTTAAAGGCGGCCACATTGGTATTTATTTCCGTGGTCCGCCGGGTGTATATTTCTGGGGTCTGTTCGGACAGGCCAGACGCCTGTGTGGTGGGATAGGCCAAGCCGTTGTCTATAGCCGATAAAGTGGGGGAGAAAGGGTACAGATCCGGGAAGATCAGATCGCCCCGTTGAAAATTGATCAGTTCATAGTCAATGTCCACGAGTCGGTCAGGCGTGCTGCCCGGATCTATACCACGGCGATCAAGTCCAAGCAACTGGATATAGGGCTGGCCCTGTTCGTCCACATCCTGGTCCTGCTGGCCGGCCTCCCGTTTGAAAATCCGTAGTTCGAAGCCGTCCGGGTTGATATCCGTTGTCCCCAGAAAGTACACATTCCGCCACTCATACTGCCAGGTGCCCCATTTGCCCGGGTCATCTTCATTAGCGAATGCTGGGGGATTTTCCTGCCGCCTCTTCAACAACCGTAGTTGGGCTTCGATGCCCTGGTCATTGACCTCGGGCACGATGCCGTACTCGATGCGGATACCAGAAAGCCGATGGCGGGTTGTATAATAGATACCAAGGGCATCTGTAGGTTGCAACGGGGTATTCAGGACGATATAACCCAGATTCCGATCCACCGCAAACTCATTATATTCCAGCTCCCGAAAATCACCCCGTTCGATTTCCTGGTTGCTGGAATCCGGATTCGAAAAAATGCCGCCGGAGAAACTGATCGGCGGTTCAAGATAGGCCACGGCTTTACGGATGTTGGCCAGATCCTGTCGCGACGTCCTGTCAGCTACAAAAACGCGAATAATCTCCACCGAATCCTCATCGGCAATATGGAGCCCACGCACATCTCTCCGGGAGAAATTCCGTCGATAATCGCCGTCGATAAAGTAGTACGTTCGACGCCTGTAATCAAGGTCGCGAATCTGCTGCCGATTGCCCTGTGAACCAGCTTGAAACGTAGCCGCTTGCCCTGCGGCCTTCTCCTGACTTATGATCGTCGTCAGTTGTAATCCGCCGAATTGACTTTCCATCTTTATGCCGAACAAACCCGAATGCTGATCCGTATACCCCGTAAACTGAGCATTTTCGAGGGCAAGGGATATATTTCCCGCCTCAAATCTTTTAATGATGCCGTTACCTTCACGCCCATCATCAAAACGGTCCTCATAACGCACGGATATACTGTTGTCGAGATCGCTGAACGCCTGACTGTCCTGGGATATCGTGACGCTGACCTTCTGGCCGACCGTCCCGTTGACCGTGAACTGCTGCTGTTGCTTCATTGACAAATTGGGAAAACGGGAGACGCGATTAGTCGCTGTACTTACCAGACCGTCGGTCCATTCGCTGCGCATATCCATCTGGATACGCTGGCTGCCGGAAATACTGAAATTCGGCGTTCCACCACCTAAGAATGTAGGCAGGTTTACGGGCAAATCGAGAGACAATAGACTCTGACTTCCCTGAGCGTTTTTGATTTCCGAAATGTGCGCCAGCATATAGCGACGCCAGAGGGAACGGAATTGAGCCCGACCACGACGCTGGAAGTAGTCGTCAAAGGAGAGCACGAGCGGTACACGAATGCCCAGGCCATTTTGTTCGTCTACAAACGCCAGTAATTGCAGATCGGGGTGGACAATCGTTCGATATCTCGTGAGTTCCAGACGATCTGAGAGGGAACGGAGTGGCCGCTTGCCGTTTTTGGCTACAATCTCGTCCACATCATCCAGCATCACCAGATATTGTCTGGCGCTTTCCAGGCGAAATACAGGCCCCAATGCCTGTACCGGTGAAATCCAGGACAGGATAATCAAGTTGCAAAAAGCAAATAGCAAATAGCGGTTCATATACAAACCGTTGACGTGTGAAAAGGTGAAGACGTGATATATTCGTTCAATCACGTCTTCACGCGTCACGTTTCACATTATTTTAAAAGGGGATACGGAATCCACAATACCTGACCATACGCCTATGTTATCGTACTTTTAATGACCATCTTACATCCTACTACTAAATCATAGCGTATTGCGGTATATGCTTCACTCCGTTTTATAAGGTATATACACAGGAAGGGTATAACGTCGTCTGGATAAACGCATTTTAATATAGGGGGCTTCACGGGAACTGTCAAGCCATTTCACAGGAGAAAGTGCTTGACAGACAGGAGGCATCGGTTTATATCGGAGCCTTGGAGACTGCAAGTAGGCAGGTGGGCAAGTAGGCAGGTGGGCATATTGAATTTTTGATCTCACCAGCCTACTTGCCCACCTGTCCATTTGCTGATTTAGGAGGTTCTGCATGGGCGTTTGCCTCATCACCGGCGCGGCCGGTTTGGTCGGATCTGAATCCGTCCGCTACTTTGCTCTAAAAGACTTTGCTATTGTCGGTATTGATAACGATATGCGGCAGTATTTCTTTGGTGAAAACGCCTCAACAGACTGGAATCGTCATCGGCTGGAAGAAGACATACCGAGCTATACGCATTATGAGACAGATATTCGTGATGAGCAGGCGATGGCCTCGATATTCAAAGAATACGGCGCCGACATCGAGCTGATTATTCATGCGGCCGCACAGCCGTCGCACGATTGGGCTGCCCGTGAACCGTTTGTCGATTTCAGTGTCAATGCCAACGGTACGCTGGTTCTTCTGGAGATGACGCGCCGGTATTGTCCCGGGGCGGTCTTCATCTTCACTTCAACCAACAAAGTGTATGGCGACACGCCCAACCGATTGCCCCTGATTGAGGAAGAATTTCGCTGGGAAATAGACCCCTCTCATCCCTATAGCGCCGGCATCGACGAGTCGATGAGCATTGATCAGACCAAGCATAGCTTGTTCGGCGCATCCAAGGTGGCGGCGGATGTGGTTGTTCAGGAATATGGCCGGTATTTTGACATGAAGACCGCCTGCTTCAGGGGAGGCTGCCTCACCGGCCCGGCGCATTCCGGCGCCGAGTTGCATGGGTTTCTTGCTTATCTGATGAAATGTACACTGGAAAACGAACCGTATACGATATTCGGCTACAAGGGCAAACAGGTCCGTGACAACCTTCATAGTCAGGATCTGGCCGGCGCCTTCTGGCATTTTTTTAAACATCCGCGTGTGGCGGAAGTCTACAACATGGGCGGAGGCCGCTACTCCCACTGCTCCATGCTGGAAGGCATCCGGCTTTGTGAAGATATTACAGGCAAGAAACTGAATTGGACCTACGCCGATGATCATCGTAGTGGTGATCATATCTGGTACATCAGCGACCTGAACAAATTTGAGCGCCACTATCCGGACTGGAGGGTCACCTTCGATTTGAAAGGTATATTGACGGATATTTATGAAGGATTGATGGAACGAGGATAACGCAGCCCCTTTCCGCCATCCGGGTTTCATTCGCAAAGGATATTATTCATGATTCGCCTTGCTGTCGTAGGTACGGGATACTGGGGCAAAAATATTGTTCGGGCCTTTTCCAATACCCAACCGACCGCCCTCTATGCCTGTTGCGATGCCGACCAGGATCGATTACAACAGATCAAGACGTCTTATCCCGGCATTCAAGCCTATACGTCGTACGATACCCTACTTCAGGATACGAAAGTTGATGGCATAGCCATAGCTACGCCGTCCCCCACGCATTTCATGCTGGCCAGGCAAGCTCTGGGATCGGGAAAGCATGTCTATGTCGAAAAACCGATGACGATGACAGCATCCGAATCTTCGGAACTCATTGAGCTGGCAGCCCATCATAGCCGTATCTTGATGGTCGGCCATCTGATGATCTATCATCCGGCCATACAGAAACTGAAAGTCATCATTGATTCGGGTGAGTTGGGCGACATCTTTTATGTGTATACCCAACGGTTGAACCTGGGTATCATCAGAGAAAACGAGAATGCCTGGTGGAGCCTGGCGCCGCACGATATCTCCATCATTCTATATCTGTCAGGTAGCGTCCCTTCCCGAATCAGTGTAAATGGGCAGGGGTATTTACGGTCCCATGTCCAGGATGTCGTGTTTGCCGATCTGCAATTTGAAGACGGTCGTATGGCCCAAATCCACGTAAGCTGGCTTGACCCCCATAAGATGCGCAAGCTCACCGTCGTAGGCAGCCGGAAGATGGTGGTGTTCGATGACATGGAACCCATTGAAAAACTGAAAATATATGACAAGGGCGTGGAGGCCAAACTCGGCTATGAATCTTATGGAGATGCGCTCACCCTGCGCCAGGGAGATATATATATCCCGAATGTAACCATGGAAGAACCTTTAAAAAGAGAATGTCAGCATTTTGTAGAATGTGTGATACATGGCCATAAGCCCGAAACAGATGGTGAAAACGGTCTGGCCGTCGTTAAAATCCTGGAGGCCGGTCAACAGTCTCTGGACAGCTCGGGCGCTTTTGTGGATATCTTGTGAAGAAGGGATGGAGAGATGGAGGGAAGGGTGGTAGGGTGGAAGGATGGAGGGGGGAGTGAAATGATCCATGTACGAAAAGAGGCGTAATCATGGAACTACAGATCGATGGATTGACTACAGGCGGCTGGATTTTCCTCATTTCCGCCTGGACCATTATATCGGGTATGACCGCCTATTGTTTTTACAGAGTGATGAAATTAAAGTAGGAACATAGCGCGTATCCGGTGGTATAACGATAGAAGCAGAACGATTATGTGTGTACCATGTATCAATTGATCAGACCTACTATGATCATAGTAGAAAGAGCACAATCATAAACAAGAAATTCATTGACACATGAGTCGTCACTGCCCTATATTAGGATGCTCAAAAAACGCGAAGTATTACTTATTCTATTTCAACAAGTTGTGCCTTTTGATATTTTCTGCCCGTGCTTGGTATAATGTAATTATGAAAGGTCTCACAATCACCAATCACCAATCACCAACCACGAAGTGCTCGCATCGTGTCCAGAGGACACATGCCATCACCATTCTCATCTGTTTTCTGCTTCTCTGTTCAGTCGATCTTCCCTATGCTCAGACTGCCCTGCAGGGCATGCGTCTGCCGTTTCGCGACTCAGCAGATACGCCGATGGACCGGTTTCAGACGTTCGATCCGAGCGGCCCGGGCTTTGGGGTTAACCAGATTATGGAAGGGACGATATCCGATTCGTATATGGTCGGACCGGGTGACGGCTTTCTGATTACGGTCTGGGGTAAACGTGTTGACAGCTTTCAAACCACCGTGACGCCGGAAGGCAAGCTGTTTATCCCGCAGATCGCCGAAATTACCGTCGCAGGTCTGACGCTGGCGGCGTTGCAGGATACTCTGGCGACGGAAATCGGTAAATTCTTCTTTGATATGCGGGTCAGTGCGACGCTGGTCCGCTTACGCCGATTTCAGGTCTATGTATTGGGCGGTGTAGTGAACCCGGGGCCTTATCCTGCCCATGCGGTAAATCGGACACAGGAGCTTATTGGAATGGCCGGCGGCCTAAGTAGTGGAGCTTCTCAGCGCAACATATGGATCAGACGCCAGGGCCAGATTGCAGAGACGGTAGATCTGTTCCGGTTCAACCGGGATGACGCCCTCCGTTTTAATCCCTACGTCCAGGATGGCGATGTGGTTTTCGTGCCGCTGAAAACCAATAGTATTACCGTTTTTGGCGAGGTATGGACGCCGGGGGAATACGAATTCCATAAAGACGACACGATGGGGATATTGATTAAGCTGGCTCAGGGATTCAGACCAGCGGCGTATCAGCGTAAGGTCGAACTGGTCCGGTTCAGCGAAGATGGACTGAGTACCGCCAAAACCGTTCTGGACTTAAGCGACACGACAGACGCGGTATGGCGTATGTCCCTGCAGCCCGACGACCAGATCTTTGTCAGAGCCATCCCCAAGTGGCATGAAAACCTTCGCGTCAGTATGACCGGTGCAGTACAATATCCAGGGGTTTATATCATCGAACGGGATGCGACTACGCTCAAGGATATAATCGACAAGGCCGGCGGTTTTACTGAAGAAGCCTCCCTGGCTGAATCCTATGTGGTTCGCGGTGAAGAACTGGACCGCATTGATCCGGAATACGAACGTCTTAAGCTAATGCCGGCGGAAGAGATGACGCCGGATGAATACGGGTATTTCAAGATGAAAGCACGTGAACGCCCTGGCCGAATGACGATTGATTTTCGACAGTTGTTTGAGAATGGAGATCTGACGAATGATGTCCTGTTAAAGAGCGGCGACCAGATTGTTATATCAAAAGATAGAGATATGATTAAAATCAGCGGCGCTGTGGCTTCCCCCGGCGCCATAATCTATAATCCCGTATTTACCATCGAAACTTATATCGAACGGGCTGGCGGATACGGTTGGAATGCCCGAAAAAACAAGACCCGGGTCATAAAAGCCCAGACTGGCGCCTGGGTCTGGGCGAAAGATGTGCGATCCCTGGGACCGGGTGATACGATCTGGGTCCCTGAAAAGCCGTATCGTGATTGGTGGAGTCTGTTCCTGCAAGGGCTCTCGACCATGGGTCAAATTGCTACCCTTATTCTGGTAGTAGATACCGTAAGCAAATAGGATGTTATATGGACATCTGCACGAACCTTAAAGATAAAATTCATAGCCGTAAAGCGCTGATAGGGGTTATAGGGCTTGGCTATGTGGGCTTACCATTAGCCATTGAATTTGCACGCGCCGGGTTTGTTGTGACCGGTGTTGATATCTCTTCGCAGAAGGTTGAGGCGTTAAAATCAGGCAAGACGGATGTGAAAGATGTGTCTTCTGATGTCCTCCTGGATCTGGTTCGATCTGATTTATTGCTCCTGACAACGGAATATCAGCAGTTAAACGGCCAGGATATCATCATCATTTGTGTCCCCACGCCATTAAGTAAAACCAAAGATCCTGATTTATCCTTCATACTCGCTGCGGTTGAAGGCTTGAAGAAATATTTGCATAAGGATCAGCTGGTCATTCTGGAAAGTACGACCTATCCCGGAACGACGGATGAATTGATCTTACCGTTGCTCTCAGAAGCCAGGTTGGAAGTCGGTGTTGATTTCTGTCTGGCTTTTTCACCAGAACGAATAGATCCGGGGAACAAGCAATATTCTGTACGCAGCATTCCCAAAATTGTCGGCGGTATGACTCCCGTTTGCACCGATGTCACTCAAACGCTGTATCAACAGATTATCGATAAAATCGTGCCGGTCTCATCGACCCGAACAGCAGAGATGGTCAAAATACTGGAAAACACCTTTCGCAGCGTAAATATCGGGTTGGTAAATGAAATTGCGTTAATTTGCGACAAGCTTGACATTGATGTGTGGGAAACGATAGATGCGGCTGCCACGAAGCCGTTCGGTTTTATTCCATTCTATCCGGGGCCTGGCTTGGGGGGCCATTGTATCCCGATTGATCCGCATTATTTGTCGTGGAAGTTGAAGACGCTTGATTATACGACGCGTTTTATCGCTCTGGCCGCCGAAGTCAATTCCAATATGCCGTACTATGTTGTCTCGAAGATTGTTGATACGCTCAATGAGGTGGAAAAAAGTGTCAAGGCCTCAAAGATATTGGTTCTGGGTGTAGCATATAAACCGGACATTGGAGACGAACGGGAATCGCCGGCAATCGATATAATCGAGATTCTGGAACTCAAGGGCGCTGAGGTGGCATACCATGATCCATATATTGACAAGGTGACCTTGCCGGAGGAACGAACGCTTCACTCCATAGACCTCACCTGCGAGGCTCTGAAATGCGCGGACTGCGTCGTGATTGCGACTAACCATAGTATGTTTGACATTCAGTTCATCGTCGATCAGGCGCAAGTGGTTGTTGATACGCGGAACGCGACAAAAGGGCTCACGAACGATCGGAAGAAAGTGATGAAACTGTAGTTTGTGTTGTACTGAGGCGGTGTGTAAGTCAGATTGGAGTTTTGATTTGTCACCGTATTATCCTGCTCTGCGAATTCAAACTTACTTTCGTGAAAGTGATGAATGTGAAAGAAACCAAAGAAGAAGATACAACGGTGCTGGACTATTTTTATGTCCTTGTGTGTTGGCGCTGGATGATCGTCGTAACCGTACTATCGGCCTGCCTGATTGCGCTGATTATCGCTTTGTTGTTACCCAAGGGGTATCAGGCGCGTGCGACGTTGCTCTCCCCTGAAGACCGGTCATCTGCGATGGGATTTGGGGCGTTGTTGTCGAACTCGCCTATTCCGTTAAGCAGCCTTGGAATCCCTGAGATCTCAAATAATACGGAAATTTTTGAGGAAATATTAAAAAGTCGCTATATCATGGAGCGTATTATCACGCAATTCGATTTGATGGAGGTCTATAAGGCGCCCAATATGGATGAAGCGATCGAACGATTCAAGGATGTGACGAATATCGGTTCCGAGAAATCGAGTATGATCGTCATCGAAATCGAAGCGCCGACGCCTCAGCTTGCGGCAGATATTGCTAATGCGTTTGTCGATGAACTTGATCAGTTCAATCGTGAACATAATATGACTGCGGCAAAAACCACACGCATCTTTATTGAACAGCGTCTGGGTGAAGCCAAAAAGGACATGACGCAAGCGTTGACCATATTACGGACATTTCAGGAAGAAAATCAATTAGTGTCCCTGACTGAGCAGGCCAAAGCTGCTGTTGAAGCTGCCGCGCTGGCGGAAAGTCAGCTTCGGATGATGACTTTCGAGCTGGGGATGAAGCGGAAAACACTTTCGGCGACGCATCCCGAGGTCATTCAGACTGAGATGCAGATCGATGAGATTCGGAAACAACTCGATCGACTCAGATACGGCGAGATTAACGAGGCAGAATCACAAAATCGCCGCTTATCCGGATCGAGCGATTTCAACTTGCCCTTTACTCGTGTCCCTACCCTCCAACAGCAGCTCGGTCAACTGATGATGGACGCCAGAATACAGCAGTCTATTTTCGAGATACTCATGCAACAAAATGAGCAAGCCAAAATTAAAGAGATTCATGATACCCCCACTGTTCGTCGGTTAGATACTGCAATTCCTCCCGCCATGGCGAGTAATCCCCGAATTTTACGAATTGTGGGGGTGACATGTCTTATGGCAGTGTTTGTCAGCTGTTTGTTCGCATTCCTTTTAGAATATGGTCGAAAACTCACATCAAATGATGTTGAATCACAAAAATGGGATAATATCATATCGTTATTGCGAACAGACTTTTTCCGGCTTACAAACACAGCACATGGTAAACGGTCAACCCCCAATGTGTCATCCCTTAGTGAACAAGGACGGGTTCATCAAGACTCTGAGTAACCCAAGGTACAAAATTCTCACGAGAAACTCACTTGATCTTGGCACCTTTTTATCCGGTCTCAGGTTCTCTATGCTGAAAATAGCTATCCGCCGAATTAATTAATCAAGCATTATGCGACGGTGATTGGATTCCGGGACCATCCACATAATTTTGGATATCCTGCCTGCATGATTAAATACATTAATCGTTTAAAAGATAGTGAGTATTTCAAGAATTTAACTGTTCTAGCATCTGGTACGGCGGGAGCTCAATTAATTCCGATTTTGGTGAGTCCCATACTCACTCGGTTATATTCACCTGATGCTTTTGGAGCGGTTGCTATTTATATGGCTATCGCCGGTGTTATCGCCTCGTCTGTAACAGGACGCTATGATACGGCTATCGTTTTACCCAAAAGTGATAAAAATGCCTTGCACCTTCTTGGTGTGTCTGTGTTTTTCAGTATATTTTTATCATCGTTGATTTTCGTGATAATAAAATGGTTCTATGATGAAATCCAGACACTTATAAATATCGATAATTGGGGGTTGTTAATTTATTTGGTGCCTTTTTCAACGTTGGTCACGGGTTTTAATTTATCAGGTTCATATTTTCAAAATAGAGTAAAATCATATTCCAAGCTTGCCTATGCAAAACTCATCAGGGCTGTAATTTTTGTTGTCATCAGTCTATCGATAGGTGTTATAAGTGCCGAATTCTGGGGATTGATTGTTGGAGAAATTTTAGGCTTAACGGCTGCAACCATTTATCTTTTCAAAGGCCTCCTTTTTAGAAAACGCCATTATATTTTTAATTTTTCTTATTACAAAATTATCCTTTTAAAACGATATAAAGAATTTCCAATATATAGCGCGACTACAGCTGTTTTAGATGGTATTAACGAACATATACCTGTGTTTTTCATTTCATATTTTTATGGTAACAATATTGTCGGTTTTTATTCTATATTCATTCGGGTTTTTTCCGCCCCATTGTCATTCCTTGCTATAGCGATATCGCAGATAAATGCAAAAAAGGTAGTTGAAATTATTCAAGAGGGAACGGATCTACCTACATATTTATACTCATTAACTGGTATCCTTTTAACCATTGCAGCAATACCAACTGTTATTTTAATTATGTTTGGCCCAACTCTATTTGGGTTTGTCCTGGGTGAGCAATGGATTGAAGCGGGTGAATATGCACAAATATTATCCATTGCCTTTATGGTTCGGTTCGCTGTTTCTACGGTCAGCACAACCTTGGACAGTACGAACAATCCACGATACGTTATGTATTGGAGAATCCCTGCGTTTATTTTGACCCTCTCTGTCTATTTAATCTTTGCAGGAACGGTCGATATAAAAACGCTGCTCTACATTGCGGTAGCAGCACATATTATTTCTTATTCACTTTATTTTTATGTAATCTCTATGGCTGCCCAAAGGCCAAAAGTATAATAACAGTTGGGACAGGATTTTGGTGATTTCTGAAACACAGCGTCCCGATTGTAGGAGGTGGAAGTGGAAAACAGTGTATATAACAGGGTGACCGAGGTTTTTCGAGACATATTCGATTTGCCTGATCTGGAAATTTCTAACAGTTATACCGCAAACTCTATTAAGGGCTGGGACAGTCTTGCTCACGTGAGACTCATTGTTGCCCTCGAAGAAGAATTTGAGATCGAATTTGAACCAGAGAAAATCATGGAATTGAGGAGTGTTGGCGAGTTGATTGGAGCTGTTACAGAGGGAATGGGTCAGGCTTAAGAACATATGGTACGGCTCGTTGGAATCAGGGAGTGACAAAAATTAAATTGGGGAGATTTCATTGGATTTATCAGAACGTCCATGGCTCATTGAGTTACCCGGCAGCCTTGACCAACATTTCGAGCGAGTAAGAATGACCAATGAGAAAAAGGAGCCTGTTGGCAAGAGCTTACGCTGGATTGCATCACACAAGATCAAGTCCCGTGAATTACAAAGACTTGGTAGATTTGTGCAAGCTAACTGGCATGATCCAAATGCTCTAAATCCTTTAGATCGATTTACGCTTGGAATCGTGTCGAACGCCTCTCTGGATGTTCTCGCTCCAGGTCTTGTAGGATCAGCCCTGGCTTGTGGTATTGCGCTGAAAGTTGAGACAGGTCCATTCGACCAAGCTGCCCAGTTGGCCGCATCTTCATCACATCCTTTTTTCAAAACACATTTCAACGCAATACTTTATGCGCCTTTCTGGGAAGGTCTGCCGCTTTCCTTGGCCAACAACGCCGAAAACACTCAAGCTTTAATCAACAAAGTGCGCCAGAGGATAAGCTTTGAAATTGAAGGCATTTCTAAAAAAACGGATGCCCCTATCATCGTGCAGACCCTGTCAAGTCAGCCCCAAAGGATATTCGGTGGCATTGACCGCATTCAGACAATTGGTCTAGAGCATATGATATGGGAAATAAATAAAACCTTACTGAATTTGTCTCAGCAGGATGCTAATGTATTGTTTGACTTCCAGACAATCGCTTCAAATGTGGGGAGAGATAGATTCTTCAGCTCTCGCAATTGGAACTGGTCAAAACAGCCTTTGGCAAAAGAGCATACGGTAATTTATCTCGATCATTTAGCACGCACAATTGGTGCAATGAGAGGCAAGTCCAGACGCGTTTTGATACTGGATTTAGATAACACACTCTGGAGCGGCATTATTGGTGATGACGGAATTGACGGAATCATTCTTGGGCAAGGATCTACAAAAGGTGAGGCGTATTTAAGCTTTCAAAAGGCTGTCATGTTGTTGAAAAGTAGAGGTGTTATTTTGGCTGTCTGCTCCAAAAATGAAGAAGCGATTGCTAAAGAACCCTTTATCAATCACTCGGAAATGTTGATAAAAGAGAATGATATAGCCGTCTTTGTCGCGAATTGGAGCGATAAAGCGAGCAATATAGAGCTGATCTCGAAAACCTTGAACTTAGGACTCGACGCCATGGTTTTCATTGACGATAATCCGGTTGAAAGGGCGCAAGTGCGACAAGCGTTGCCTGAAGTGGCCGTGCCTGAACTTCCGGAGAATCCCTGTGACTTTGCCAATATTTTACTGGCTTCTGGATATTTCGAATCCGTTATCTTTACAGAAGCAGATAAAGACCGTGCAGAACAATATGCCGCAAATGCTAGGCGAACTAACCTGCAAACGAAAAGCGCTGACCTGACAGAGTTTTTAATCTCCCTGAATATGAAAGCACGGGTGAGTTTTTTTGATTCCTCTGATAGAAGCAGGATTACTCAACTGATCAATAGATCTAACCAGTTTAATCTAACTACTATTAGATATACAGAAAATCAGATAGATTCTTTCGGTAATGATCCTGAAATAGGGTCTTTTGATTTCAGGTTGAAGGATGATTATGGTGACAATGGTCTGATTGCCGTCATCATATGTAAAAATTATGATAACGAAACCACTGGAGATTCGTGGCAGATTGACACCTGGGTCATGAGCTGTCGAGTTCTTGGTCGAAAAATGGAAGAGGCTTGTTTGAATGTCATTGCTTCAGTCGCAAGAGAACGAGGTAAAAAATCCCTAATCGGAAAGTTTTCACCAACGGATAGAAATTCGATAGTTTCTGATCTATACGGGCGGTTGGGATTTTCAAAATTGTCTGATGATCCGGAAGGCGAGCAGCTATGGAGGTTAGATCTGAAGTCATCTATACCTTCCGTTGTCCCTATACAGATCGAAGGATAACTTCAAAATGAGTAAGTTTATTGCTGAAAAGTCTTTTTGTCTGGAGGAACTGAAAGCATTTGCCGCACTTTCTGGAGACTACAACCCTCTGCATATAGATCCTATGGTTGCGCGCAGGCTTTTATACGGTAACTGCGTTGTCCATGGCATATATTTACTTCTCTGGGCGATTGACAAAGCATTCGATTTTCCGATTCGCTTAACTGCGGTAAAGACTGTTTTTCCAGCACCCTTGGCAGTCGATGGATTAGTTCGTCTCGAAGTTTTAGACGAAAGTCGGAACCATAAGAGAATAAGGCTCTATTGCGGTTTAACGTGCGTTGCCACCATCTTTTTGCGCTACATGGATTGTACTGATCTTGGAAGCGTACCTGATTCTCGTCCTGCTCGCCATATGCCGGCAGATCTTGACCTGGAACATATAAAGGGAGCCGAGGGACGGTCAAAGTTTGCGTTCGGTAGGAAAGACCTGGAGTCTATATTTGCAAATCTTCTTCAGATCTTGCCTGCATGGCAAATAGCCGTGGTTTTGGCTTCTACGAGAATTGTTGGAACGGAGTGTCCTGGACTGAACTCACTCTTTTTTGAGCTTGATCTGAAGTTTGACGCAAAAGGGCAAAATCCTGACCAATTGATCTGGAAGGTTACCAAATTAGATAAAAGATGGAATTTAACCACTATACAGGTTGACGGCCACTGTATATCTGGAAAACTCAAAGCGTTAGTAAGGCCAATCCCGGTTCTGCAACCGAGTATGAAGGATATAGCTGAATCGGTTCAGCCGTCTATGTTCTCTGGCCAGCGGGCTCTAGTGATAGGCGGGTCACGAGGGTTGGGCGAAGTCTGTTTAAAAATCCTGGCCGCGGGCGGGGCAGAAGTTAAATTCAGCTACTACAGAGGAGAAAAAGAGGCGCAAGATCTAGTCGCGGAGATTCGGGCGGCAGGGGGAGTTGCTGATGCAGTTTGTATTGATGTGGTCGGCCCCGTTGAGAAAATGTCGGTTATCTGTGCCGAAGATTGGTCCCCGACACACGTTTACTATTTTGCCACGCCACATATCGCCGTTGGAAAGAAAGGTCGATTTCAGGAAGATGTTTTTCATAATTTCTGTCGATATTATGTTGATGGGTTCGCAAAGATAATGTCGGTTATATTAGATTCAACGGAGGGTGCTGTTTTTGCTCTTTTTCCGTCTTCAATATTCTTAGACGAATTACCAGAGACTATGGGCGAATATATTGCAGCTAAATCCGCCGGTGAGGGCTTCGCAAAGTTTCTTGAAATAGAGACGCCACGCTTGCATGTTTCCATTGTACGATACCCAAGATTGGCGAGCGACCAAACTCAAACGGTGCATAATATACAAACAGAGGATGCCACAGCCCATCTGCTTAAAAGCATTCGTTGTCTGGGAAAGTAGTGCTAATACATAAAATACTCCTCAATTTGCGATAACCTCTGTAGAAATGACAGATATATGCAGCAGCTAAAACATATTATCAAAAAAGTTAGTAAAAAAGCTTTTGGCTATCAAGACCCTAGAGTAGCTGCTCAGCGCGCGTATTTGTATTTTAGAAAAAGGATATACACTCAAAAATATTCAACGCAACAGCTTCTGGATTTTATCGAGTCATTAGATATCGGGTCTGGCGACACCATTATGATGCAATCAAGTTGGAGTGAATTCTACAATTTCGAAGGGCGAGCTGTTGAAATGTTAGATGGAATAATCGAGATTGTTGGTCCATCCGGAAATATATGCATGCCGTGTAACTCAGATTATAATGATGGAGATACATTTGATGTCCGTAAGACACCAACGATTGCTGGTCTGCTGCCGGAGTATTTTCGCCGACAAAAAGGCGTTAAAAGAAGTATTCATTATAACTCAAGTGTCTGTGCGCTAGGACCTGGTGCAGATGAGATAATTTCAGACCACAATAGGAGTAACACGTCATGGGATGAATATTCTCCTTATTACAAATTGTGGAAGATGAATGCAAAAAACCTGAATTTGGGTTTGGGGAAGTTATTTATATGCGTCACAGCAATACATTGTGTAGACAGTATTCTTAGAAAAGAAATTCCTTTTTACAAAAATTTGTTTGGAGAACCACATACCTACAATTGGCTTGACGAGAACGGTGAAGTGGGAACGCAAACGGTTCTGAAAAGAGAAAGGGGGATTATTAACTTCAGGCGTATTAATAGACAAATAACAGATATTCCCCATTACAGTGGACGACTCTCTAACCTGGAAGGGTTCTCGGTATCCCTTCAGCCTCTCTTAGAGCGGGTGCTTTTATTGGGTCGTAAGGGCATAACTATCTACAATCCATATTAATCCGATCCAAACAGCTTGATGGCTTATAAAAATGAATAAATTAGTTATTACTATTAATCGGTGTTATTATCAGGAAAAAGAATATATAATTTCCGTTATTTTTGGTGACTTTTGGGAATTAGATTATGACATCCTCTATGAAGAAAAGGACAACAGATATTTTAAGATAGAATCCCCTGATTCGGGAAAATCCCTGTATTTGCCTTCTATTTTATTCGCGACAAGAAAACAAGAATGGCTTACAAAAAAATCTCACCCATTGTCACCTCTGCGGAATAGGCTTCTGGAAGACCTGGAATGTGAGCATTTTTTTTCTACTGATGTGCCTGTATTATATGGTGAAGAGCACGCCATTTCTGTAATGGACGATGCTAAAGAAATTAAGTTTGATATTGATCTGTTCGGCAGTATTTTCTTTTTAATCACACTCTATGAAGAAATCAATGCCCCTGAAACAGATGAATTAGACAGGTTTGACTACAGGCAATCTATCTTATTTAAAGAAAACCTTATCAAGAGGCCGATTGCAAATGAGTACCTTGAGATTTTATGGCAGTTATTACTTAAAATCAATCCTCGTCTTCTAAGAAAAAAAAGAAGTTATAAGCTTCTTGTCTCTCATGATATAGATTCTCCTCTGGCGAATAATTATAGTGTAATGAATTTTTTCAAAAGTTGCTTGGCTGATTTTTTTTATCGGAAATCTTTAACATTACTTTTGAAGAGAATATACTCCAGAGTATTTTCCAACAAGTCAGTCGATCCTCATAATACGTTTGATTATTTAATGGAGACTAGTGAGTCTTTAGGCGTAAAAAGTGAGTTTAATTTTATCGTGATTGATGGCAAAGGTGGGATAGACGGCGCCTATGATATAACCGATCCGTTCTTTAAAAGCGTGCTGTCCTCTATCCGTGATAGAGGACATACTATAGGAATTCATCCTAGTTTCTATACGCTGAAGAATAAAGAAAAAACTGCGTCTGAATTTCAAAAATTAAGAAATATATGCACGGAAAAGAAATTAAGCCAGACTTCATGGGGGGGGAGACAACACTATTTGAGATGGAAGAACCCTGATACCTGGAGAATATGGAATTCCATGGGGGCGACGTATGATTCATCAATAGGTAGTGCATATTTTATGGGATTCAGGGCCGGGATATGTTATGAGTATTCCGTTTTTGATCTATTGGAAAGGAAAAAATTATCCTTACTGGAAGTTCCTTTAATCGTAATGGATGTTTGCGCATTTAAACTTGGACCCTTCTTTTCTTATGAGGATGAGGTAGTTAAATTAGCGGATGTCTGTAAATTTTTCAACGGAAGTTTTACACTCCTCTTCCATAACAATTATGTAATATCTCCAGGTCAAAAAAGAGATTATAAAAGCCTTTTAGAGAAAATAGCCTAAAACCTCATACTTGGTAAGATTAGTGTAAACAAGAGCAAATTCCCAGCATATTAAAAATAATCACAAAACGGATATTCAAGCGTCTTTAATAAGGAACCGGGGCTGTGCTCAGACGTGTCTTTACATATCTCCAACAGAATTTCATATCTGCGTTGAAGAAACGACGGGGGACGAACATTACCTGTTGGGGAACCGCCTCTGCAGGCGTCATAGATACACGTCTGCTCTCTTCGGTTGTTCTATATATTCTCGGCGGCGGAATCATTGCCCTGGGCGGAATCGCATTCCAATTATATAGTGAAGATGCCCTGCTATTCACCATGTCGGGCTTCATCCTGATTTTCTCCTGCATCCTCATGCACCGGTCGGTCAGGCTGTTTCATTTTAGGCGATTAACGATACCGGGATTCTGGTACCTGACGTATCTAGCCATGATTTACATCCCTTCATTTTTCGTGTACTATGATGTTCAGGGGAGAAGTCGACATATCTATCTTTTCGCCGTACATAGCGTACTGCTGACGGTCCCATTCGGGATGATCATCGTCAACAGAATTCGAAACTTCCAGCCGGTTGAAATTCATCGATATTTTGAAAAACCTCTCAAGGAATATGCGGTGGGCCTTCATCATTTTACCCTCATTGGGCTGGGTGTCGTGATGGCATTGGGGCTGGTCGCCATGCATGTGAGCGAGATGGGCACCATTCCCCTCTTTTATATGATTCAAAACCCCGGTGATGCGCTGGTAACCTCTTTATTACGGGAAAATGCCCTGAAACTCCTGAATTCCCCATTCACTTATTTCTATACTCTGTTGATCAATGTTGGATATCCCTTCCTGATTTTGACGACCCTGGGTTATTTTCTGATAACCCGGCAATTCAAATGGTTTGTCTTATTTTGTATTGCTGCAAGCAGCGGCTTGCTTTATATGGCATTGGGAACCGCAAAAGGACCGGCTGCCGCAGTTATCGTTCAGATCAGCCTGTTCATATATCTATACCGGCGAGGAACCTTCAGTAAAAAGGCGTTTATCCTCTCCCATGTACTCATCTTTGTTTTCCCACTGGTTGTCGTCATGTCATCCCATGAATCTACTCTGGACCTTGCCCTATGGAGTTTGGGGCAGCGTCTCTTTTACTCACCAGCCCTGACCGTCTACTGGTACTTTGAATTATTTCCCGGACACACCGACTATCTCTATGGAATGAGTATCGGACGGCTGGCATGGCTGCTTGGGGTTGAACCTTTCGATACGCCGAATTATGTCGCGATGGAAGGATTGAGGATGAGAATGGAATCGGCAAATGCGAATGGGGCGTTTATCGGAAATCTGAATGCAGATTTCGGGATTGTCGGTGTTCTATGTGGCGGGGTTGTCGCGGGCGTTTTGATGCAGATGATCCAGGTTTCGCTGCTCCGTTATCCCAAAACAGTATTTAATCTTGTCGTATATGCCTTTTGTGTCTTTGCCTTCTGGAATTTGCATTCCACCGCACTCCCTGTGGTTCTGATGACAAACGGCGTCCTCTTCGTCCTGGTGTTTTCCTGGCTCATCCAGCGATCGATCAATATGTTGCGAATCGGCGTCACAGAAATCAAACCGCTACCCCCGACTCCGTCATGATTTCGCCGGCCTCTGTGCTATGGATGTTGACCCTCAATTTTGTATCTGTGTCGTAGAACTCAGATTAATCCTCCACAGATTATCAGGCAGGGACGTATCCACGTCAATCAATTACAAATATGAGGGATGAGGCAATGTTGATTTCAATTGACAAATCCCCAAAAACCTTCATCTTTCACCGTTTGCGGTCTACCGGAATGCCTTCCTGGCTGAAAAGGTTAGTTTGAGAGGATAAAGTAAACACATGAGGACACGGCGACCTTATCAGCAATGTGCACGCTGTATTATGGATACCTCGGAACCTGACATTCAATTTGATGAAAACGGCGAGTGTAATCATTGTAAGCGATATGATGAGCGAGCCCGTCATGAATTATTCTATAATGAATCAGGCAGGAGGTATCTGGAGAACCTTGCTGACGGAATTAAAGAGAAGCAGAAGCATAAAGAATACGACTGCTTGATCGGGTTGAGCGGCGGAGTGGATAGCACCATGGTCGCCTACCTCGTCAAACAACTGGGTTTGCGACCATTGGCGGTGCATCTCGATAATGGATGGGATTCCGAATTGGCGGTGCAGAATATCGAGCGGATTTTAAAAACCCTGGATATTGATCTCCACACCCATGTGGTTGATTGGGAAGTCTTCAAAGATTTGCATCGTTCCTTTCTAAAGGCATCGATTGCGAATTCTGAAATCCCTACCGACCATGCCATTTTAGCCGTCCTTTATCGTGTGGCTGTACAGCACGGTATTCGGTATATTATAAGCGGCGGGAACCTTGTGACCGAAGCCATTATGCCGTCAAGCTGGATGTATGACGCTAATGATTATCGTTTTATTAAATCGGTTCATAAAAAATATGGGCAGATAAAATTAGAGACGTTTCCATATTTCACCTTGCCCCATTTTATATATTGGACCTTTATCAAAGGCATTCGTTTCTTTCCAATTCTGAATTATGTGCCCTTTAACAAGAAAGAGGCTATCGGTCTGCTTGAGCGTGAACTTGGGTGGCGCAGTTATGGCGGTAAGCACTATGAATCCATTTATACCCGGTTCTTTCAAGGCTACATCTTACCTCATAAGTTCAATATCGATAAACGGCTGGCGCATTTCTCCACGCTTATATGTTCGGGACAAATGACACGTGAGGAAGCAATGGCCGAAATGGAACATGATCCATACTCTCCCGGCCGAATGGAAGAAGATAAGCAGTATGTGATTAAAAAACTTGATCTAACGCCCGAAGATTTTGCAACGATTATGGCCGAACCTGTTAAAACCCATCTGGATTATGCCTCAAACAATTTAGTCTTTCATAAAATGCCTAATCAGTTAAGCTTCATAAAAAAGATTGCCTCAAGCAGGCCCAGTCTTGCCCTCGACGAGAAATGAACCTCTATAATGCAGAACAATTTACACCTCTATCCTTCGACATTCACCCATGAAACCCGGATACTGAAAGAAACGAAGAGCATTGCCGACGCCAAATTATTTGATAAGATTTTTATTGCAGCAATTTGGCGACCTGGCCTTGCAGAAAATGAATGCATCGATTCGGTACGTCATGTCTGGAGAGTGCCCCTCACAACGCGAAGATTAAATGGCATTCTGGGTAAGGGAATCAGATATCTCGAATGGATGATTCGAATATATCAGCACTTCAAATCTGAATCCATTACATGTGTCAACTGCCACACCATATCGGTCTTACCACTGGGAATTCTGTTGAAGAAACGGTGTGGCGCGTCAGTCGTTTATGATGCTCATGAACTCGAAACTGAAAAACTTGGCCTCCATGGTGTTATCAAAAAACTTTGCAAGTGGGGGGAAGCCCGACTCATCCCGTTGGTGGATGGTATGATTGTTGTCAGTGATTCTATCGCTGATTGGTATCGGAATACCTATTATATAGAGAATATCATCGTTGTGAAGAATATACCCTATCAGACTTCGAGAGTGAAGTCCGTCAATCAGAATATATTAAAAACCCAGTTCAACATTCCCGAAAATGCTTTGTTATTCCTATATCAAGGCCTGCTCAGCTATGGGCGGGGTCTTCATCTCTTGCTCCGTGCGTTTACGGAACAGAATCAGGCTCGGCATATCGTCTTTATGGGATATGGCCAACTCGAAGCGGAGATCCAGGAATGGGCAGTTCGTTATTCAACGATTCACTTTCATCAGGCGGTCCCGCCTGATGAATTATCGCGCTATACCGCTGGAGCTGATATAGGATGCTGTCTGATTGAAGATCGTTGTTTGAGCTATCGATTTTCGATGCCCAATAAGCTCTTTGAGTACATCTTCTCTGGAATACCCGTGATTGCCAGTGATTTTCCAGATATGGGCCGATTTATTGATGAGTATCAGTGTGGTTGGAAAGTTCCGGTATCTGAACAAATGGTACGCGATTTGATACATACCATGACCCCAGATGATATTCGTACTCGGAAACAGCAGGCCTTGCATGTACGCTCACTGATCGGATGGGAGCAAGAACAACTAAAGCTCCTGGAACTGTATCGTACTCAGATCCTGGGCAGTGGATCTATTGCTCGGAGGTGACCTCTCAGCAAACCGGATTGGCATCTCACTCCCAATGTTGTTACCTCAATCAGTTACGACGATATGGCATCGATTTTATCATGAATCAGAATATGAACAGCACGTCCCATGGTCCTAACCGGTCCTCTGGGGCGTCCCCACCAGAATCAGACCTGGCCCCTTACCCTGTTGTTACGATTGTTATTCCATGCCGAAACGAGGCTGATTATATCGTAGCCTGCCTCGACTCGTTAGCTCATATTGATTATCCACTTGACAAATTGGAGATTTTCGTAGTTGACGGGATGAGTACAGATGGCACCAGAGATATCGTGCAGACTTATATACAACAATATGCTTGCGTGCATATGCTGGACAATCCCAAGCTGGTTACGCCAAGTGCAATGAATATTGGAATCAAGTATGCGAAGGGTGATGTGATTATCATAATGGGCGCTCACTCGGAATACCCCTCCCATTATATCTCTACGTGTGTCTCCTATTTAAACAAAATGCAAGCCGATGTAGTCGGGGGACCTGTCGTGACAAAACCAGGCGCTGATACTTTTATTGCTAAGGCTATTGCGTTAGCGACTTCTCACCCCTTTGGGGTAGGGAATTCACGATTTCGAACATCCTCCGAAGCTGGCTTTGTGGATACCGTTCCTTTTGGCGCATTCAGGCGTGAGGTGTTCAATCAGGTTGGGATATTTGATGAACGTTTGGTCAGAAATCAGGATAATGAGTTCAACAGTCGAGTCATTCAGCATAATGGCCGGATTTATCTGACTCCCGATTTGACAGTCTGGTACTACAATCAAGCAACCATAACGGGACTACTCAAACAAGCATTAACAACAGGAATGTGGAATGTGAATACGCTCATAATCAATTCGTCTGCCTTTCGATGGCGACATTTTATTCCCTTCGGGTTTGTGTCTGTAGTAGGGGTATTGGGAATTACTGCTTGGCTGTTTTCTTCATATACACAATTGGCCTTGGTGTGTGTCCTGTGCGTGTATGGGAGCGCTGCATTGGTGAGTTCAATGCAAATTGGGTGCAGAGACGGAATGAAATATGTTGGTATACTTCCGGTGATTTTCTTTTCCTACCACGTGTGCTATGGCCTGGGAACCTGGATTGGGATTATTAAGGCGGGCTTGACTCTATGGGTTAGCGAAAAGTGGTCCGGAATCTTTTCATGATTGAAATTTTTGCCTTGCAGAAAACGCAAAGGATGATTATAATCTGATGCTATGGTTTAAGCCGGAAACTACGGGTGTAAACCCATGGGCGAATACGTTCCGCTTCGATCATAGGTCGGCGATTTTCAACACACGCTGCCTTTATCGGCACGGTTTAGTGTTCTGGGTTTTTTGATATTAAGTGCCACGGCGTGAACCAGTGGGTATCTCAATAATAAAAACTGAAAGGCAGGTGGCTTTTGAAAGTCGTTCTGATAAGAGGCAGATGGCATTCCGTCTGGGAGAATCTGGCCAGCGGCTATCTTTACTCATACACGAAAGATTTGGCGGATGATTATCTTTTTTTTGATGGCTATTTTGAAAAAGATAAAGAGATTATCGCGTCTTGCTTGGATGCTGATGTCGTGGGGTTTACGGGAACGACCAGCCAGATGCCGTGGAATATAAATATTGCGACGGCTATTAAACGAGAAAATCCCGGGGTCTGGATTGTCATGGGCGGATATGGCCCATCGGCTGAGCCATCAAAATGGGTGAATCAATGGCCTATTGACTGTGTTGTCACCGGCGAAGGAGAGACAAGTTGGCGACAAATTCTCGAGGGACGTCGAGATTCCACGATTTTCAATCCTCCCATTATGGACCTTGATTCTATCCCCTTTCCAGACCGAGAGTTCATCGAAGTCGAACGATGTATACAGATTGCAAAACGGGAAGAAGGCCGTCGGGTAACAAGTGTGTTAGGAAACCGTGGTTGTTTGAGGCGTTGTAAGTTCTGCCTTGATGGAATTCCAAGTAAACATCTACCACAAGATTCGATTTATGGCGTAAAACTCAGAGAGCGCTCGACGGCTAATGTTGTCGATGAGATGGAGCAAGTCGTCGACGCACACGGTATCGATTTCTTGAAGTTCGCAGATCCCGAAGTCAACACACGACCGAGGAGGATAAAGGAACTTGCCGAAGAACTGATTCGCCGTAATTGGAACACACCATGGGGGGGCAACTTTTTAGTTAACCCTTTTGATGAAGAAGATGCAGATTTGTTGTACAAAGCCGGATGCCGCGAAGTGTGGTTTGGACTCGAGAGTGGATCTCAGAGCATCTTGAAACATATTGGAAAAGGTACAAGTTTACGGACCACCCGTCGGGCCTTCAAAGCTGCTAAAGAGGCTGGACTCATGCGAAGATCATACGTCTTGTTAGGGACCCCGTTGGAGACACTTGAAACGATTCGATCAACTGAAGCCCTTATTGATGAAGTACAGCCTGATACTGTTAGTTTCTCAATTCTAGCTCCATACCCGGGCACTGAATATTACGACGAAAAACTTCACGCAAGTTTGCCGTGGGGTGATATTGACGAATATTCCGGTAGTATGTCCCTTTGTTCACTCTCAACTGAAGAATTAAATAGTGAGAGACAGCGGATGATGGATAAGTACCGCGGTAATTTGTCACAAATTATGAAAAAGAAAGTCGCGCTTGGGGTTATTAACACAAATGAAATATCTATACTTCAAGATGACGACTTCAGAGTTTCATGGCAGGAAGATAGTCAGGGTCAAGTGCCTGATATCCCTTAGCGTCTGATTGAAAAGTTCATCCTGACGTAGAGCGGCTACAAAAGCCGCTCTCTGCGTTGTGCTGGATCGCCATTTCTTAGAAATGACTGCTTCGCACGCCTTGATATCCGCTTTTCACTCGTTCTTTGGCCTACGGAGCAACTTTCCAACAGCCGCTTAAAGGTTTCTTTTCTCGGAAAAAGATCCATGGACGAAACTACGAAATCAATACCACTCTCATGCCCTGACATTACGGATCTTGAAAGAAAAGCCGTAATTGAGGTGTTGGACACTCGACATTTGAGCCTTGGCCCTAAGGTAACAGAATTCGAGGCAAAGTTTGCGGATTATATCGGCACACAGCACGCTGTGGCTGTAAATAGTGGAACGAGCGGATTACATCTGTGCGTAAAAGCGCTAGGCCTTACAGAGGGGGATGAGGTCATCACAACCCCATTCAGTTTTGTGGCCTCCGCTAATTGTCTACTCTATGAACGGGCGGTTCCGAAATTTGTCGATATTGATCCATTAACGCTAAATTTAGACGTTCGGCAAATTGAATCCAGAATTACCAATAAAACAAAAGCGATCCTCCCTGTCCATGTTTTTGGCCAACCATGTGATATGGATGGCATATTACAGATCGCGAAGAGATATAACCTACGGATCATCGAGGATGCCTGTGAAGCGATCGGAGCGGTATACAAAGGTAAAAAAACAGGTGCGATAGGTGACTGTGGGGTATTTGCTTTTTATCCAAATAAGCAAATGACGACAGGGGAAGGGGGGATTATTGTCACAGATGACGAGAATATCGCTGTCCTCTGCCGTAATCTGAGAAATCAAGGTCGATCTCCTGGAGAACAATGGCTTGTTCATGAGCTATTGGGATATAATTACAGGCTTAGTGATATTCTTTGTGCACTTGGTATTGCTCAGCTTCAAAGAATTGAAAACCTTCTCACCAAGCGAGCGATAGTGGCCGGGATCTATAATCATCATTTAAAGAACGTGCAAGGGATTACATCGCCTGATCATCAGACTGATGGGACGGCCCGAAGCTGGTTCGTATATGTGGTTCTCCTGGATAAGAGTTTTAACAGAAAACAGCGCGATCAAATACTTCAAAGTTTGCAACGGCGAAATATCGGGTGTAGCAACTATTTTCCTCCTGTCCATCTACAGCCATTCTATAGGACGAATTTTGGATATAAAGAGCATGATTTTCCGGTGACAGAAGGTGTCTCTGAGCGAACCATCGCACTCCCATTTTATGGAAATTTAAAAAAGGATGAAATCCTTTTCGTGGTAGAAGAGTTTATCAACGCACTGGATAAAGTACGAGACGCATAAGGTGAGTCCAAGGTCTAATTTAATCAATGGTCAAACGCTTTATTGATATCTTTTTTTCCCTCTTCGGACTTCTCATTTTATGTCCTTTTTTCCTATTTATAGCATTGATAATTAAGGTGGATTCACCTGGTCCCGTGCTCTTCAAACAATCACGATACGGTAGACATTTTAAAATATTTACAATCTACAAGTTTAGAACTATGAATGTGGAGATGGATCAGAGAAAGCTACAATTAGCCACTCTCATGGACCATAGAATCACTCGAGTTGGAAATTTGCTGCGGCGTACCAAAATGGACGAACTCCCGCAACTCTTCAATGTACTGAAAGGGGATATGAGTTTTGTAGGGCCCCGTCCAGAGGTGCCGAAGTATGTGGATTTATTTCGACAAGAATATGAAGAAATTCTAGAGATTCGTCCTGGGATTACAGATCTGGCCTCTCTCAAATACCAAAATGAAGCGAAGATTTTGGGACAGTTCTCGGACCCTGAAGAGGAATACATTACGCAGATTCTTCCTGACAAAATAGCATTAGCCAAAGAATACATATATAGATCCTCTTGTTGTTATGATTCTATCTTAGTCGCTAAGACATTTCTACAATTGCTCTTTGGGAGGAAACCTTCATAGTGTGGTTTTTTTAAGATGTCGATGTCTTTTGTCGGTTGATCATATCCGCTAATTATACCCTGCGTCTTTCGCGCCCATTTTCTATAACCAGTACATTATAGGACCAGCATTCCCTAACGGCGTTTTATTTTAACTCAGAAACCCCGGTCCTTTGGTCCGGGTCACAGCCAAAGGCTTTGCCGTATTGCGGCCCAAAGTATATCCGTATCTATAGGTTGTTCCCGCAACCACTATAGAAAGAATATCCTTATGAGCCGCTTTCGCAAGTTATCACACGTGGTGTGGCATTGTCTATATCATCTGATATAGACGTCAAAATATCGCTACCGTATCCTTGAAGGGGATGTAGGTTGTGAGGTCCATAGCTGCATCGAGATATTTTGTGGCCAGAAAGGTTGTGAAGTCATCGAATTAAATGTTCAGCGGTAACATATCCACCTTTTGGTTATGGTCCCGCCCAAAGTGTCTATATCCGAGTTGATAGGCATATTAAAAGGTAGAACGGCCATTCGTTTGTTTCAGAAGTTCCCTCAGTTAAAGCAGAAACCCTATTGGGGTAACCATTTTGGGCACCTGGCTATTGTGTGGACACGGTGGGTTTAAATGCCGAGATGATCCGTTCGTATGTAAAGCATCAGGAGAAGCAGGAACGTGGTCAGGAGTAACGGGGCTTGAATCTGTAACCCAAGATTTGGTCGCGGGAACATCTCGCTGGCCTCATCTTGGGGCCAGCGTTACAGCCCCCCTCCGTAAAATGCTACTACTGTATTGTGTAAAATGCGAATTAAGAGTTGAAAGCGAGGAAAAACATAGCAGCGGGCCAATTTACCAAAGACGTGTACCATTAAGCCATTGTAAGAACGAACTTTAGATGCTCTCTGGATGCCGGTTTCCTCTTCGATCCAATTGAACAGAGATTCGATTGGTTGCCTGATTTTACTGACATGAATGGAACATACCTGATCAATCAAGGGTAACCGTACCTGTTCTTTGGCCTTCTTAATCGGTGTGTACAAATGGACATTCTTCTCTGTTTCTAACTGTTCAACCAACGCTTGGTCTGCATAGATCTTATCCCCGTAAAGGTCCGTATCCTGTAAATTCGGCAAAATAGACCTCAGGATAGCCAAATCATTGGCAGAGCCTTGACTGACACCTATATATTCCGGTACAGGCATGCAAAAAGCCCGTGCGATAGTAAGCATATGTAGTTTCACCCCGTAGTACCACATATTCTTGGTGGAACAGTAGCCTTTATCGGCTATTTCAGGGGCCACACGCGCCGTGCCACTACGTTTGGCACCGGCGATAACAATAGGCATAGAGTCTGTGATACGACACGTTGCAAGAAGCTCATTATTCGGAATCTGCTCTAAAAGATGGTCAATGAAACCGGAAAAAGCATATGAACAGCGATTGAGTCGATGTAAATAGCCTTCATAACCAGGCAAATTGGGAAACCAGTCCAATAAATGATCGTGGGTATAGTCATATATCTCACGTACTTGGCCGTGGCCTCGTATCACCCCGAACAGATAGATCGTCAGAACCTCTTCATCGGTAAATGCGGGATGATTATTGTTACTGAATCGTTGGGTTAAGTCCCACAAATCAGGGGAAAACCGTTAACAAACGCATTCGTACAGGTGTATTGACAGTAATTGTCAGTCCATCGGATTCTCCTTGGATATGTTTTATGATACGATTGGTCTCGAATCTAAAACAGACAAGGTACCGATGGATGGCAATTCTTAAAATTAATTTCTTATCTCAGGCTATGCCCAACTCTTAATTCGCATTATTATGTTAAAGGTTGCAAGTTATATTAGACATGGATCGATCCCATATATTCAGGAGGTTATCATGTCTAAAAAGATCCATCAAGTGTCGTTAACCGATCAAGAACACCAAGAACTCAATGGCATCTGGATAAGGGCGGTCATGCATCTCGTGTACTCAATCGCGTTCGGGTTCTTTTATTGGCAGATACCGGCCAGTCTGATGAGACGATAACAGCCCAAGTTGGTGTAAGCATGGACACGGTAAACTTGAGACGTCGTTTTCCCGGTGGCGGTGTGGACAGGGCTCGCTACGAGAAGCCGCGTCCCGGGCAAAAGCCCAAAATAACCGCCCGGATCGAAGCGAAACTGTGTTCGATGGTCTGTAGCGATCCGCCAGAGGGCCATAGCCGCTGGACCTTACGCCTTTTAGCCGATCGGCTGGTAGCACTGGAACTGGTCGATAGCATCAGTCATACAGCGGTTCGAGATACGTTAATAAAAATGAGCTTAAACCCTGGTTGTAAAAGCAGTGGTGTATTGGTAGGATCGACAGCGAGTATCTCATGCGCATGGAAGACCTGCTCGATCTCTATAGAACTGCCCTATGATCCGCTCTGTCCCGTGGTCTGTTATGATGAACTGCCGTTTCAACTTCTCGGTGATGTCCTGGTGCCTATCCCAATGAAGCCGGGTAAAATCTACCGGTATGATCATCACTATAAGTTTTGATTTGCTCAGGTAAGATCACGACGCACCAAAATCGATTATGCCCAATTTATGCAGGCTATGATCGCCACCCGATATGACAGGTCCGCAAGGTCCGACTGGTGGAGGATAATTTGAACACCCATAGCGCCGGTTCTTTCTATCAGGATTTTGAGCCGGAGATCGCTTATGATCTCAAGCACCTGTTTGAACCACATCATACGCCAAAGAAAGCCAGTTTTCTATACTATATATATTGGACTGAACCCTTGACCGAGACAAAAAGTTAAGCTTCCTTTTACTCAAAGGAGGCGGAAATGAAACTGAAGCGGCGACACTTCACGGGCGAGTTTAAACATCAAGTGCTTCAAGAAGTCGATTTG